>Ga0157375_10000214_pt1 | contig 53932 bp, 25 predicted proteins | sample M35metaG_FD_115311 | JGI IMG/M metagenome (GOLD analysis project Ga0157375, IMG submission 115311) | Miscanthus rhizosphere microbial communities from Kellogg Biological Station, Michigan, USA - M3-5 metaG | ecosystem: Host-associated > Plants > Roots > Rhizosphere > Soil | place: USA: Michigan...
GATAATTCCCAATTATCGTCGGCCGTTTCGCGCCGACATGTCGGTGCCGAGGAAGCAGCGAACCTGTTCTCGCGTCCCGGAAGGTGCTGCGTGACGGTTCCAGCCGGCCACACAATTTGTACCGCGCTGGCGCGCCTGACTGGCGCGCCGATCATCGAGAGGAATCGCCTCGGCCTCCTGCAGGATGGCGGAACGTATTTCCCAGCCATTCTTTCCGCGGTGCAGAACGCGCGCTGCACCATCTCAGTGCAGATGTATCGATTCCACGGGGGTGAGATCGCGACGCGCTTCGCTCACGCGTTTGCGGAGCGCGCGCGTAGTGGTGTCCAGGTGCGGATACTCCTTGACGACTACGGCACCGGCCGCATGAATGGCGACCTTCAGGGTCTCCTCGCGAGCGCCGGCGTTGAAGTTCGCATCTACAACCCCCTGCGTCTTAGAAACCTTCGTCGCCTGAATCAGCGAAACCACCGCAAGCTCATTGTGATCGATCGGAGCGAAGCATTCGTGACCGGCCTGAATCTCGATGATGTGTTTATGGGAAGCATCGACAGGCGCGCCTGGAGAGAAAATGCGGTGTGCGTGCGCGGACCGCTCGCACGCGAGATCGACGACAGTGTTCGCGCAGCATGGTCGGGACGCGGGCGAACGGGCGGCGTGTCGGCGCGCTCGCTTGAGAGAGGTGACGCGTTCAACGCATCAGATGGGCAACTGCTGCTCTCTGATCACGAACAGTCAACCTTCCGGATAGCGTACCTCCACGTGATTCGGAGTGCGGCACGCAGCGTTCATATCAGCACCGCGTACCTCGTGCCGGAACCGGATCTTGCTGACGCGCTCGTGCATGCGGCCCAGCGTGGCGTCGATGTTCGCCTACTCACGACCGGAGCACACAACAACATTGCGCTAGCGCGCATCGGCAGCCACGCAACGTACGGTGTGTTGCTCCATGGGGGCGTGCGGATCTTTGAGTACCGTCCCGCGATGCTCCATGCGAAGAGCATCATCGTTGACGGAAAGTGGAGCGCACTCGGTTCGCCGAATCTCGATGCATTCGGGTTTCGGTACAACCTCGAATCAATGCTCGCCACGTGCGACGCAGCGTTCGTCGAGGAACTCCAACAGTCCTACCTCGCGGATACTCAAGAGGCGGACGAGATTACCTTTGATGATTGGTGTCGTCGACCGCTTGCGCGACGTGTCGGCGACATTTTTGTGCGCCCTCTTCGCTACTTACTGTGACCCGAATCGTCAGCTCAAGACGCCGGCCGCTACCAAATGCCTGGGCGATCAGGATTAGCTATCGCGAATTTCCTAGGAAGCTGCGTGACTCCTCATGGATTGCGAACGCGTGTTTTCCAGATTGAGAGCTCTGCCTATGCTGACGAGCACAAGCGGTCATAGCCGCTCGGTCCAGCGCTGATTCCAACTCCGAATCGTTCCTCTCTCCGAGGTCGAATGGTTACGGACACTGCCGAACCGTCACATCAAGCTTGCGGCCGCCGTAGGTCATGAACGGAAAACGAGGATGATGTACAACGATTTGATACGTATACCGGCCGTTCGGCATCACGTCTCGATCTTCATATCGGAGGCCTTCTGGGTAGTTGATTCCCAGCGGGACGTTGGGCATCTCCGATGTTGGCGCCGTCATATTGATGTGTACGTAATTCGTCGCGTCGCCCAAAACGACACCGTCTCGGACAACCGTGTATCGCAGGTTCTGGCTCGTCGTGACACCGCGGATGAGGAGGATCTCCTTGTGGCGGACACAATGGGTTTCTAGGAGAAACAGGGTCGAAGCGGCCGCTGCTTTGGCCGTCACGCGGCCGACGGAAAACGCCACAATGCCGTACACGATCGCACTAGCGATTGCGAGCGCAAGGCCTGTTTTGATAAATCCGGCGCCGCGACGGCGAGCAGGTTCGGCCCGGACGAGGACCGTAGCAACCGTGTCCTTAAAGGAAGCGAGACCGGTATCGAGAAATGCATCAGCGAAAAGTCGGGCGGTGCGATCAAGATGACCCGCTTTCGACACCTCCGGAAGGCGAATCCGCGGGTCATCGAACGCACACGGCAGCAGCGGTTCGCCGCCATCCCCCTTTGTAATCATGGCCGATATGCGGAGATCAGCGTCGACGAGAGTGAAGCGCCACGTAACCCGCGTATCGCCGAGCGTCGATGTCTTGAAGTCTTCCGAGAATGAGAATCCATCGAGTCCCGACGTGAAGCGAAACCCTTTGGAGATGTGGGGTTTCAGAAGCGGGTCTTTTCGCTTACGCGCTTCCGCCGCGCCCAACTTCCGTACGAGTTCGTGGCGCAAGGCGTCGCCGCTCACGACCTGATCGCGCCAGTAGTTCACGATCGCCCGCGGCGCCATGGTGATCGGGTCATTCCTTTTTGCTTCTCTCTTGCGCCATATCCGGTGCCAGACGTCGTACGCGAAGCTCTGGACGCCGGCTTCGGATGCAACCACGGCGGGATTCCCGAATTCAATGGTGTGCGTCTCGACTCGCGTCATGAACTCGAAGAGCAGCGCGGTCCGCTGGTCATCGTTCTCGTATCCCTCGCGTCCGAACCACCAGAACGCCCGCGTGAACTGCTCACGGCCTGACTGAAGAATCGCAGCGGTGGCTTTCCACAGCGTAGCGTCACGTTTTGTCAGATCGCCGGACAGATCGTTCGCCATTCAGTTTTCCCGGAACGGGCAAGACGCGGCCGTCCCTTATCGAACATCGCCCCATGTCCATTCCTGGTACGGGAGCCTTGTACGCATGCCTGACCTCTCGAAAGGAGAGGTCCATGTCTCGTCCAAATCACGCCTCGGTCGACATCGTACGCCGCGCGTCCGCCGCCTAACGACAACGTTGGGACCGGCGTCCGTGCCGCTCATTCAAAACCCCAAGGCAGGCACGCCGAGGGGCTTTTGGAGGAGCGAACAAGCCGCGCCGCCAGCTCCCGCAAACCATGGAGAGGACCCATGTCTGCGAAAGCACTATCAGTAATTACAGACGAGACGAATCTCGTCAAGTCCACAGCCCTCACACGCCGCCCGGAACTCGCAATACCGGGCGAGACGCCCTACATCTACGGTTATAACGCCGCCGCACTCCTTCTCCATGAACTCGGGGCGCCGTACTCCACGAAGGAGTCGCTGAAATCCATCTGCTCGAAGATCGGCCGGGGTGAGCGCGTCGTCCCGCACTTTCCGGTCCCGGTCGTCCGCGGCCAGACCGTCATCTTCGACCGCCGGCGTCTCACCGCCTGGGCGCGCTGGCGCAACGGCGGGCCGGAGCCGTCTGCGCTGTACGCCGTGCTCGATGTCGCTGAGGAGCGGAGCAACTTGGAAATGAAGAGGATCGGAGCTACCGCACGCCGTGAATTGAAGCGGTTGCTGCGCCTGCTTGCGACGACGGAGGACGACGCTGCGAATCGCCTCACGGACGCGCAGATGGGCGTGCTCGTGAAGCGCTTCCGAGAGCTGTTGTTCGACTACGGCTGGGACTACACGACGAATCGGCGGACGGAAGTGTGGTGATGGACGAGCCCCTCGTCACCGCAGACGAACTCGCCAAGCGGCTCGGCGTTCTCACCGCGACGCTTGCGAAGTGGCGGCGCACCGGCCGAGGCCCGCGGAAATGGGTCTACGTGGCGAAGAACCGTGTGAGCTATCCGGCAAGCGCCGTTGAGGAGTACTTCGCAACACTCGTCATTCGAGAATTCCACAGGCCGTAGCGATTCGCCGACGTTTGGTACGAATACCCACATGCCGCGGAAGACCAAGACCAACCGTCAGCAGCATTGGCCACGAGGAGTGCTCGCCTGGTATCCCAAAGCCGGGCGCGCGCTCCTAGAAGTCGTCGTTCCCGGATCAGATGGGAAGAAGCGCCGGCGAAAGGAAGTACCGGTTGCGTCCTACCTCTACCTGAACGAAGCGATCGTGAAGTTTCGGAAGGAAGTCGCCCAGGATTTCCCGACAGCACCGTGGGAATTCGCGGTCGAGCGAACGAAAAGGCCGCAGTCGTTTCGCGAGTTCGTCACCGCGAATCGGACGCTCCTCCTCGCGCAACTGTCCGAGCGCAGAGCGGAACTGGAAGAGCACATCATCAATGGGCATCTTCTCCCATTCTTCGGCGACGAGCAGTTGGTCGATCTCACGGATCGCCATCTCGACGAGTTCCTCGTTGCGATCAGCGGAAAGCGGTACGAACGAAAAGGGACGCAGCGGCCGTACAGCGAGGCGTACATCAATACGGTTCTGCGCGTGCTGCGGAAGGTCGTGCGTCGCGCTGTTCAGTACCGGGACATCGACGCCTTTCCGTTTCTCGCAAAAGGGAAATGGAAAGAGGAGAAGCTCGTGAAGAACGAACTCTCCGATGAAGAACGTCACGCCTTCCTCGCAGCGTTCAACGATCGCGAAGGCTTCAAAGCCGTGCTCGAAGCGGAGGGGGTCGATACCGCGCACATCTGGGGTGGATTCGATGCGTACTACCGTCGCTTCGCCGCGTTGAAGCCGTTCTTCGTGTGCGCCATGCACACGGGCCTCCGTCGGGGCGATCTGCTCGACCTGCGCTGGAGCGATCTTCGCGGGGACTTCATCAAACGCGTGATGAACAAAGAGAAGGACCGGACCGCCGACGTCCCGATGTCCGCGACGTTGAAAAAAGCGTTCGCGACCCTGCCGCGTCGAGGTGCGTACGTCTTTCACGTTGCCGGCCGCCGCCTTCCGCTTTCCACGGTCAAGCGCTACTTCCACCTCGCGGTGAAGATCGCGAAGATCAGCCACCCGTTCCGCTTCCACGATCTTCGTCACACGTGTGGGTCGACCCTCGCGAGCAATGGCGCATCGCTCCCGGTCATCGGCAGAGTTCTCGGCCACGCGTCGACGCGAACGACGGAGCGATACGCGAAGCCATCGGACGAAGCCGTGAAGTTGATGGCCGTCTTTGACTAACCTGCGGAGGAGCGCGGCGCGGCAAAACGGTTTCGCTCTCTTTTGAGCGAGCTAGTGGCTCACGGCCCGCCTCCTATCGGCTGTGTCCACATAGACGGTGATGTAGACCAGTAATCCGCCGTAGCCAATTGAAACGCGCGCCGAGCCCACCCCCCTGGCAACCACAAGGCCTGCAGCAGAGACCGAGGCTACTTCGGGCGCTGAACTGGCATACATCGCCTGCTGATTGCCAGTGACATCACGCCACACGGAGTCCGGATACATCGCCGCGATCGAAATTTGGCGTGTCTCGCCAACACGGGCCATTTGCACTCGGGTCGGCGTGACGGTGAGTTCCTGTGGCATCCCCGGGCTAGCGAGTGCAACGTCTACGCGATCCGAATCGTAGTACGTCTTTCCAGGACCGATCGCGAACGCTTGCACAGACAACGTACCAAGCGCACCGGCTGGCACCGTCAGTTCTGCCGCGTAGTCAGGACCGACGCTGCTGGTTGCCACGGTGTCGTGCGCAATGTATATGACACTTGTCACCTCATCTGCGGTCTGTACTGAAGTTTTGATTACCGATCCCGCCCCTGAACCGGTAGTGACCAGATTCAAATGAAGATGGCCATGTATGATTGGGTCATTAAGAGGCTGCTCGGCGAGCGCACTCCTCCCGCCTACGTTTGTCGCTCGCGTGACGGTTCCCGACCCGCTCTGGCGTGGAAAATGCCCGAACGTGAGCTGATCCGTTATCGGCGTATTCAGAAGCGTGATCGCACGTTCGGAGTACGCGGGGCTGCTCGTGTTGTGGGTGTGGCAACCGTCGGATGTCCGAACAGGAGTATCCACCGCTCGCGACGGAAGGCCGCCCTCTTGGCTCGACCGTGCTACCAAACCGTCGTGCTCCGCGCCAAGTGCGAAGCCATCCAATCCCATGCCGATCAGGAGTGGCTTGATAAACGACTCAGGAAGACATAACGCCGTGAATGGTGGAGCTCCTACGATCGCGTGGCTAGGGATATCGGTAGCGGGCAGCGACCTGGTCGCTTGGCTTGTGGTCGCCAAATCCTCAACAGCACCCCCTGTAATATCCCAGCCGCCGCCGAGCATCAGCGCAGCTATGAAGTCGTATTCCGGAAGATCAATGTTCAAGAATGAAGTGCGCAGCGATTCCAGTGTGTCTGCCGCAGCTGAGCCGAAATGTGGAGAGTCGAGCGTGATGAGTTTATGAATATCACCGGCCCGGTAGTTATCGTCGCGTAGCTCCCACGTTCGGCGAGCTAGCACTCCCCCCATACTGTGAGCAACCACATCGACTTGGGTGACGGCAATGCCGGTTTGCCCTGAAGGAACACGAAAACCACGCCGGACGGATCGAATGAGATCCCGCAGCTGGAATTCGACCAGCGGTGTGTTTGTCGCGTAACTCGCCGCGTGCGTCGTACCATAATTCGCGCTCATCATGTTATTTGACCAGCGTGCATCACGCCCGAGCGGCATCGTCCAAGTAGTGGCGTCTGACCAAATACCGTGAACAAGCAACAGCGGGGGCCTGACAAGGTAAAAGTCTTGTTCTGTCTGCCCATTAGACGCACCGCTGGCGGGACGAAAAACTGCTGACAGACGCACCGAGCGCGTGGCATCGTTGGCGTTGTTACCTGTGTTATTACCTTTCATGTTGAAATCGACGGGCGGCACGTAGAGAGCAAATGCGACGTAGAGACCGGAAATTTGGCTGGCTGATACGGTCAGCGTAAGGAACTGCTGATGAACCGACGAAAGGGGGTTATACAATGCCCCGTCGTTTTGAGCGCTCGCAGTGGCCAGTGAAAAAGTCACGGAACCGGGGCCAGGTACAATGGCTCTCAATAGAACGCTGGTCACGCCGTCAGCACTAGCGCCGAAGACGGCACGACCGCCGCTAGAAAGCCGTTTCGGATCACTCGTAACCGCTCCTCCCACCAGCAAGTCTGGGTTTGGATCCACAAACTCGAGAAAGGGGCGAGCATCGGTCACCGTAACGGTCCGGGTGGTCGTTGCCGAGCCATGAGCATTACTTTCCGTCAAGCGGGCCGTGTAGGTCCCAGGGCGTGCGTAGGAGAACGTTGCAATCCGGGTCTGCGCGTCTATCTTCCCATCCCCGTCGAAGTCCCATGACCACGAGGTCGGCATATCCGTCGATTGATCTGTAAAAACGACTAGCTCTTCGACCTTAGGATTGGCGGGCTCAATGTCGAAGAACGGTGCGGATGGTTGTGCCACAGACCGAAACGAGGCTATGAGGGAAGCTGGGCCCGTGAGATGCCCCGTAGTTGAAGCGGAAGAAGTGTTGGCAACGACGATGCCCGAAGAAACCCAAGCTGAAAATTCGAAGCCAGCGGCAGGGGTGGCCTTGAGCGTGATGATAGAACTGGAAGTGAAACAGGGAGCCACTGGCTGAATTGTCGCCGAACCTCCATTCGAAGGATTGGCACTTGCGGAAATCGCAAAACAGTCTGGTTGTTCGACTGCAATCGTCAGTGCTTTCGAAGTCGACTGCTTGGGGCTACTGTTATCTTGGACGACGGCGGTGAAATTGAATGTGCCGGCGATGGTCGGCGTGCCGAATATGGCACCCGAAGTCGCGTTGATTCCCATACCGCTCGGTAAGCCGGTGGCCGACCAGCTGTAGGGCAGTTGACCTCCAGTCGCTGCCACCGCCTCCTGTGCTGCGTAAGGCACGGCGACCGTTGCCGTAGGCGGGTTGAGAGCGGTCGTGGTGATTGATAGCGGCGAGGTGGCACCGACGACCGTGATGGCATGGGTTGTGGACGTCGACGACCCCGCCGCATTGGTCGCGATTAGGCTGACGGTGTACGTGTCTGAGCGTGGGTAGATGTGAGCCGGGTTCTCATGCTGGTCATTCGACCCGTCTCCGAAGTTCCAGGCCCACGAAGTGGGGGAACCGGTCGACGTGTCGGTGAACTGCACCGGCTGACCCGCGGTTGGCGACTGCGGTGACCACGTGAAGCTCACCACGGGCGTGGGCAGCGGAGCATTGCCGACGTTGATGGTGAAGGTGCTCGACGTGTTCGATCCGCTCGCGTTGGTCGCGATGAGGCTCACAAAGTAAGGACCGGGAAAGTTGTAGGTGTGAATCGGGTTCTTCAGGAACTTATCGGAGCCGTTCGACCCGTCTCCGAAGTTCCAGGCCCACGAAGTGGGGGAACCGGTCGACGTGTCGGTGAACTGCACCGGCTGACCCGCGGTTGGCGACTGCGGTGACCACGTGAAGCTCGCCACGGGCTTCGTTGGAGTGACAACCGTGAACATCACGCTTGAGCGGTCATTGGCCTGATTGTCTGGACCTTGCCCGGCGGTGCTGGTGACGTCCAGAAGCAGCCAGATGTACTTCGTTCCGGGATTCGAATCGGCAGGGATATTCAGCGTGGCGCCCACATTGAGCGTGCCGCCCACCGGCAGGCTATCTTGCTGGCTAGAGAACAGCAGTGGATCACTGGTGCCTGGCGCGATACTAGATGTGCTTAAGCGGACCTCGTATTTGTACGGATTCGCGGTCGCCGTGCCCTGATTGAAGATCGAGTAAAGCAGGCTCATTTCAGAGCCTGCCTCACCACTCGCCGGATTTGCCGTTAGCCTTGTCGTCACCAAGTCGGGCAGCATCGCCCCGGTGACCGTGAATATCGCTTTGATGCGATCGTTCGCCTGGTTGATTGATCCCTGACCCGCCGACCCCGACGCGTCAAGAGTCGCCCAAAGGTAGTACGTCCCGGGGCTTGTATTTGCGGGGATCGAGAGGTTGGTCCCCGCCAAGGTGGTCGTCGCTCCGGTTGCAAGGGCGCTAGTGGGAAGCGAGAGCAGTATCGGGTCGCTATTATTCGGGGTGACACTGGAAGTGCTGAGGCGGATCTCGGTGGTCGAAGAACCCGCTGCAACCGGCCCTTGGTTGACGATAGTGAGGCTGTAGCTTACGTTTGAGCCCGCAGCTCCGCCCGAAGGCGTCGTGAAGGATTGTGGGAACAAGTCGGGCGCCGCTGCCCCCGTAACCGTGAACGGCACCTTAATGACGTCATTCGCACGGTCGGCGGTGCTCTGACCGGCCGTGCCGCCGACGTCGAGACTCATCCAGATGAAGTACGTTCCCGGCGCTTGTGAGGCAGGGATGGGCTTGGTCGTTCCCGAAGAGTTGAGGGTGTCACCGGGAGCGAGGTCACCGATGAAGACGGAGAGAAGCAGCGGATCGCTGTTGCTTGGCGTGACACTCGATGTGCTAAGGCGCATCTCGGCTGTCGAAAAACTCGCCCTGCCCCCGGTTCCTTGGTTGATGATGGTGAAGCTGAAGTTGACATTCTTCCCTGCTGCACCGCTCGGATCAACTGTAAATGATTTCAAGAAGAGGTCGGGCGTTGCGACCACAGGGAACGCGCAGAACAAAGCGCCGACTACAAAAAAAAGACGTCGCGCGAAGATGGACATGGTTATTTCCTTAGAGGTGAGGCTGAAAACCAGCCACCTTCTTTGAGTGACTCATTGTCCGAATTCCTAGGGCCTGCCATATGCGCGCCCAGCGCCACGTCCGCGATGCTCCAACCAAATAGTTTGGGGAACTGTCAGGTGGAACGCGTACTTCCCATTGCTCGTAGCGGTTCAGGAACATTTCTGAGCTTCCACAACTGGACGGACAAGCCTGCGAGCGAGACCTAAGGTAAGAGGTGAACCGTTCCCGTAGGAGACTCCTCATGCCTCGCACCTTGTTTTCGCGGTTACCGTCGCGGCTCGTCCTTCTTGCCTGCATGCTCGCGATCGCTGCCAGCGTATTGCCGCAAACGCCGCCGCGGTATTATTTCCCGGAGGTCTTTGGCCCGGGACGGACTACGAAAGCACGAGCGGGAACCAGCGAGCCGGCCTATGCGATCGGCAACTTCCGTGGTGGCTTTGGGTGCTCGGCTGCCGTAACGCGCAACGGTTTTTTCCTCACGAAGGACTGGCGACTCGTCCCCCTGTGCCCCGTGCCGGGCGACGTCGAGTCAATCGCGCAGTCCTTTCTCGCCAACAGTGCTGGGACGACCGTGGTCGGCGCCACGATCGATGCCCAACAGCATCAGCGTCCGGTCATGTGGACCCTGCAGTTCGGAGGCACATTCCTACCCTCGCTTGTGCGTCTGCCTGCTGGCAGCCCGACAGGTTTGGCTTCTGATGTCGACAACCTGGGGCACGTTGCGGGCGAACTCGAGATAGCTGGCATTCGTGTCCCAGCCTACTGGCCCAATGCCGGAACGCTCCCGATCTTGTTTCCCTTGCTCGGTGCCGGGCAAGCTCGAAACATCATCCACAATGACGTGGACGTATTGATTGCCGGTGTGCATGAAGGCCGGTTTTTTCTCTGGTACCCGAACCGCCCCAAGGCGCTTAGCGTCGAGTTTCCCCTGGGCGTGACAACAAGCTCTCCACGTTCGGTGCGCGCGATCAATCCCGTTCTCGCGGTGGGCTCCTTGTTGACCGCTGCCGGCACGCGCGCGATCAAGCTGCAGGGCACGTCACCAGTGCAACAGCTGCCAACCCTAGGCGGCGCTTACAGCGAGGCATTCGATACCTTGGCCTCCACCGGACAAGTCGTCGGCGCTGCGACGGACCCATCCGAGCGTCATCTCGCCGCGCTCTGGGAGGCAGGGAAGCTGTACGACCTCAATGCGGCGCTGCTATCCACCTGCCACACGACGAACCTGACCCTTTGCCCAACGCTCTTGCTCCAGAACGCGAATTGGATCACCAGCAACCAGTACATCGCCGCGCAGGCGCTCGTTGGCACAGAAATCTTCGCCGTGCTTCTCCGACCTATCGGTCCTCTCACGTGGACCTTGGGTGCGTGCGCAATCACCGGCGGCATCGGCACGAGTTGCCGGGCTGACTTGGGCAACACGGTCTTCTCCAACGCAACGCCCTTTGGCACCCCCAAGTCCTTTCGTCGGGATGCTACTGGTCTCAACGAGTCGGCGAGCAGCACTGTCACGGCGCAGAGCGTACAAGCCAGTGCCTCGACTAGGAAGAACGGAGCGACCGCCGACGCCCTCATGGAACGCTTCATCATTCTCGACCATTACGCCCTCACAAAACTCCTCACCGACGGACGCACCACGGTACATCTCAACTTCCACTTCACCGTCACGGCCGCGGCAACCACTTCACGCGGTGACCAAAGCGGTGGAGGCGTCTCTGTCTATCTTGCGGTGGAGCCCATGACCGATCCCACTGCATACCCCGCCAAAGAGGGGAGCGTCGTTCTCCACGGCGGCTCAGAACCTGTGGGTTCGGGATTCTTGGCCGCCTATCCCAACGCCGCCACGCACGTTGTCGTACCCATCGACTTGCGTCCCGAAGCAGGCGCGCCCCTACGCATCACGGCACGAACGATTGCAAGTTTCTCCGCAGGCTTCGGGTTCCCCAATCCCTCGCCGCGCAGTCCAGCGAACAATGCCGCCGGTGAGGTTACGGTGCGGTTCTGCGGCGAGGATCCTAGCGCCATCACGCTCGACGATGGAAAGTCACTCGCCGACCACGGCATTCGGTACGCGCTCTGGCCCACCCTCACCCCCGGTTGCACCCCCTAACCCCGATGGTTGTCTGCCACGGGGCTCTTGGGCCTAGTGACGCATGTGTTGTACGGTGCTGTGGGAACTCGTCGAGGAACGCGGTGATGGCGAATCGGCCCGGAGTTCCATGAACTCCCTCGTGAACTCCCACCTTCGAATCCGTCGTAAATGCACGAACGCCGCGAGCGGTAGAACTTGCGGCGTCTGAAGGGGTTGCGATTTGGTAGGCGCTAGCGGACTCGAACCGCTGACCCCCACCGTGTGAAGGTATCCATCCGCGGATGGCCGCGGACGGCAAGAGGCTGTCCTCGGCGCGCGAGCTCGTTGATGTCGTGGTTCTCGATCACCCGCTTGCGGCGCACCCTCGCGTGCCACGGTAAGGTATGGCGCGTCCTACTCGCTCGGTGCTGGTGACGTACTTGGTCGTGCTATGCAAGGGCTAGCGCACTGACTCGCGCTCAAATCGAGCGCCCTTGCTCGGCCCCGTCGCCTGACATGTAGATGAACGGTCATGTCCGGGCTGCGCTTCACGATCGCACGCGCGGGCCCGCATGGCGTGTCGTACGTGATGTGCCGGTACTCCAGCCTGCTCATACCATCCGACGATACGCCGGCGCAGAAGAAGGACGCGTCGTAGCCCCGCGAGGCACTCCTCGACAGCCGAGAAGTCCGAGAGAGTCCTCGTGCACCAGCTTGTCCAGCTTCGCATACCACTGTCCCGAGCTGCGGCGCGCCGACGGCGAGCACGTGCTCCGCGCCTGGAGCAATTCGAACGATGACATGAAACGGTGGCTTCCGGGGTTGTGGATGGCAGCCTCGAATGCTGCGGCGCACGATATATCCCTCACCCGCTCCAACTCACCGCAATCCAAAGATCGTCGATCGCACGATCCTCGACGAAAACATTCACGTCGCCGATAGGTCCTTGGGCGATGTGCAGCGCCGTGATGTCGCCGCGCAAGAGTCGGCCCGTGTTGCTGTCCGGAGTGAGAGTTGATTTCGCTGCGCCGACATCGTCTTTATCGTTGTTTTCGAAGACGTCGAGCGCCGGCTGGTTGCCGCGGGCGAAGAGCACGAGCTTCGCCACGTTGGTCAGCCGGCCCTGGCTCCAGAACGGATAATGAGTGTCGCGGAGTGTGAGTGTCAGTGTGAAGCGGCGGTTGGCGGCGACCTGCTGTGCCTTGAAGCGCGCCCACTCCGATGGGAACTCGTGATGAACTGAGAAGAGACGCGTTGAGCCGGCCGCTGTGGCCTCGGAGATCATCGTCTTCAGGCTGGCCACGGCGGCGGTGCGTAGGAGCGCTCCTCCTTCGCGGGCCGTGTAGCGGATGTGCAGGATCACGTCGCTAATCGTGTCGTAGTCGAATTGCCGCGGATCGTTCTTGCTCGGGTCGGCTGGGAGAGCGAGACGCCACTCGCTGATGGCGCCGGAGCCTTCGAACGGCAGATAGCGCTCATCGCGAAGGTTTGTCTCGAACATCCCGCTGTCGCTCTGCGCGCCGCTGGTGACGATCGACTGCATGGTGCCGAGGTAGTCGGTGAATCGCTCGTCATCCGCGCCGTCGCGGTCGTATGTCCCGTCGGCGAGCACGGGCGACTTGCGGATACTGCTCTTGAGAAGCGTCAGCGTGCAGTTCACGCCCGTATACGGCCCGGTCACGCACGGAATGCTCACGGCCACGGACCTGATCCGTCGGAAGTAATGGCCGGGACCGTCCATGTCGAACATGCTTTCGGGAATGAACACTCGGCACGAGCCGGTGCGGCGCAACTGCAGAACCGCACGGGGGTCGAGCTGGAGCAGGCTCACGTGCTTGGTCAGCTCGTACTCGCGCTGATTGAGCTCGTGATACGCCATCTCCATCCGCTTGATGTCCATGTAAAGCTTCTCGCCGGCGAGCAGACCTTCCTTCCCGGCAAGGTAGGCGAACTGCACAAACGAGACGTCGGAATTCCCGAGCTCGTGCTGCAGCGCGCGCTCGGCCTTGCGGGCGACATCGAACGCAAACTGGAACGCCGTCGCGTAGAGGCCCTTCACCTCGCGCTTCATCCAGGCATAGAGAGACTGATTCGTAGTCTTGCCGAGCTTCTCGTCACGCTCCGCACCGTCGGCATTGAGGAAGTGCTCGACCTCTTTGGCGTTCTCGATTTGCCGGCGGTGATTGCTCAACTCCCGCTCCGCCACGGCCTCGCGCAGCTGCGCGGCGCGGAGCTGTTTGAAGATCGAGGTGATCTCGTTCGCGGCAAGATTGCTCTGGAACGCCCAATCCTGCTCGCGCCTCGAGTAGCCGCCGATGCGCGCCGTGTTGCCCGCTTCATAAGAACGTTTTTCGGCGTCGGTCTTGCCGAAGCTCGCCCAAAACCCCATCGCCCGTGAAAGCGCCGAGCCGCCGAAGCTCAGATTTCCTCCGATCCCCCAGAATTCGAAGGCCAGGCCCAACTCCGGCAGCAGACTCAAGGCCGCGCCTATCTTGTCCTTGATCGCGGCCTCGTCATTGAGCCGCCGCGCGTCTGCGAGCTTGGTGATTTCCTCGTCTTCGTGGCTGCTGATGATCTTCCCGCCGGCCTCTTCGAGTGACGGCGAGATGTCGATGTCGATGTCGCGCATCGGCAGCTCCGGCTCAGCGGCTTCGAGCTTCAATTTCTCGAGCGCGCTTTTGTCGAGATCCGTCAGCTGCGGAATGCTTATCTCGTTCTCTTTCCGGCCGAGTTGGCGTTCGTAATAGACATACCGACGCACCGCGCCGGCGAGCGACACGAGTAAGCCTTCGCGCGCCTTAACTGCCTCCTGTAATTGCGTGTAGCGAACTTGTTCAGCGAGTTCGAGCACGGCCCGTTCGTGGCGCGCGCGCAGCACCGACATCGCTTCGCCGTCGTGTTTTTCCATCGCAGACAGGAGATTACTGCCGAGCGATTTCACTTCCTGGCAAATCTCGGACGCCTTCTGCACAAGAAGCTGGAAGCGGATGAGCGGAAGCGGTTGATTGAGCCCGCTGACGACGGCGCCAACGTCGAGTCCCGCCGCCGCGGCGCGTGCGAGAAGCGCAGGATCGATTGGTGGAGCGAAAAGCGGAAGCTGCCGGAAGATGCCTTGCAGATTGAGGCTGTTGTGGATCTTGAACAGCCGGTCGGCCACGGTGTCCCAATATCCCAGGAGCTTGTCGTTGCGCGGGACGCAGAAATACAGGGCCCGTCCCATGCTGCGCAGCGTGATCAACTCGGCGTGGCGGTTGCCGGACGGTTCGGGGAACGGCATCAGGTCGAACGGAATGTCCGCCTCAAGTTCGCGCATGGCGTCGCCAAACTTGCTGAGGTCATCGCGCAGATTCGAGTAATTCTGCGGGCGGATCCTTCCCTTTTCGGGGACGGGCTGCGGACGCGGGCCAAGAATGTTCGCCGCCAGCACATAGACCATCAGCGCCTCGTCGACCGACTCCGGACTGTCTTCGCGGAACAGTGAGTCGCCCCACGAAATGAGGTTGTCGAGGTACGCCATTACCGTCTTGTACATGTGCGCCTGCTGCCGGTAGCGGGCGATGACGTGCGGCCGGAAAGGGGCCTGCTTCCAGGCTTCGATGCTACGGATCGTCTCGTCGCGCAAGGCCGGATCGGCTTGCGTAGAGAGGTTGGCGATGATGTCTTCGATCTTGCGGACGTCGGTGTATTGGAACGGGCGCACCTTCCAGAAGCGCTCGGGCGTGGGCCCTTCGCTGTCGTCGGTGGGGTCGAAGATGAAATGGAACCATTTCTGCGCCTCGGCGAAGCGCTGGTTCTTGCTCAGCTGGATGGCGATGGCCAGCGGGATGTGGAAGAAGAGTTCCCAGTTGTAGACGGAGTACGCGCCGCCGGACGTGAAATCGAGGTCTTTCACCGGGAACAGCGTGACCAGCTTGCTGGGGTCGTAACTCGCGGGCGAGAAGATGTCGGCGTAGAGCACCGGCTTGTTCTTGCCGCGAATCTCCGCCGGCAGGACGTCGCTGTTCGGAAGTTTCACCACCGAGCCGTCGGGGGTTTTCAGGTAATCGGTGTCGGCGTCCTGCAGACCACGCACTTCATTTTGCAGGAGGCGCTTCACGAGCTGTCGCACGTACGGATGGGCGTGCAGGCGGATGTCGTAAGAAACCTCGCGCTCCTGGATGATGTAGTGCTTCTTGATCTCGATGGGCTGCAGAGGGGGGAACGGAAAGTCTGGCGCACCTGGCCCGCCACCTGGCCCGCCTGGGCCAGCCGGCCCACCGGGAAAATCATCCTCGGGAATGCGCTTGGCCTTGTAACGGATCACCTCGAAATCGCTGGTCTGGTGAAAGCTGTACTCTTCCGCTGGTTTCATCGTCCACCTCTCTCGCTAACCGCCGAATCCCGATCCGCCAAAGCCGCCGCTGAACCGCGAACCGCCGCGAAGCGCGTTCGTGTCGAACTGGATGCTGTCGAGGAGATCGCTCGACAGTCCCCCTTTTCCAATGACAGTCATGTCGCCGCGTCCGAACTTCACCTGTTGGAAGTCGGCGTCGCGGGTGGTGGTCGTGTCGCGCAACCCACCTGCGTCAATCAAGCGGCCGTCGCCTACGTCGATGACCGTGCGTGAATCGGTCAGCCAATCGGGCACCGGATCAGTCACGCCCTTGCCGCGCTCAAACGGATCGCGCCAGATCGGATCCTCCGGATCGACGGGGTTGGGAGGAAGGATGTCCGGGATGACCGGATACACGATCTCGTGCTTCCACCAGTCGGGATCCTCCCAATCGGGCTTGCGCGTGGTCGGGGGGATGACGAACGTCTTCCACTCCTCCAGAGTTGTCTCGATGAGCGAGGGCTCGATGAAGAAAGTGTTCACGGCGTCCTGATAGAAAACTGGAGCCACGAGCGAGGCGAACTCGCGCGTGCCGAGGGTGATGTAGTTGTCGATTGGCAGGATCGTGAATTCGGGAGCCTTATTGAGGATGGGAAGCGTCTCGACCTGTTCCTGCGACGCCTGCCCGTCCTCGGTGGTGATCTTCGTTTTCAAACGCACCCGCAACGCGCCGCTGCCGAAATAGCGGTTCGGCCCGTACTGGTGCGTCTCGTACGGAACGGGTGGCGCCGCTTCGATCGTGCCCGGCTGCGGCGGCGCGTTCGGACTGGACAGGTGATAGACGCCGTTGAAGACCGTCAGATGGATATTGACGCCGGGATCTTCGGTGGCATCGAGGGAGGTGTGAATGAAGACCTCATTCCGATTGAACGTCAGCGGCACCGTCGCTGCGAATCCGGCAGCCGGGTAAGCCGACTGGCGCGGTCCCCACGCTCCATTGAGGTACTCGCTCCAGTGCAAATGGGCCTCGACGATCTTGGTGTTGTTTCTCGAGTTCAGGCTCGTGATGAGCGCCGACATTCCCATCGTTCCCGGCTTATCGCCCGAGTCGGCGGGCGTCTGGGTCGGAGCGGGACGGTCGATGAAGGTGATCCAAAAGAGATAGAGCCGGTCGCGCCAGACGATCGGCGCGAGATGGTCGCCTTCCACGTCCGCCGTGATCGGCTCCCACGGCGTCCACATGTCTTGCGCGTAGCGGCGGTAGAAGTATTTCGGCGTCTGGTCGTACGTGCGGCCGATGACGTGAATCTTGTTCAGCGCCGGATTGGGGTTGTCCTCACAGTGCATGGCCACGATGTTCAAGCGGGCGATCTCGTCGAGTTTCTTCAGGTATGTGAAGAACGCTTCGTTGACGTGATCGCGCGACACGTCGCCCTGCAGCAGCGTGCTTTCGAGCTCGGTGTAGAGATGGGTGCGGTCGTCGCGGAACTCCGGCTCGAGCCAGTTCTCTGGGAAAAGAAAAATTTTTCTATTCGCTTCCCATACGCGATAGCGTTTCATCCACTCCCACTGCGCGGCGTTGATCGCCGTGGGATGGACGTCGAGCTCGAGATTGAGCAGGCAGCGTTGGATGAACAACTGCAGCGAGGAGCTCGCAAGGCGGATGCGCGAGGTCAGCACCACCGGCTCCATGGCCGGATCGATGAGGAAGTATTCGTAGAGCTGTTCGACGCGGGCGAAGCCGCGTGTCTGCATCACATGCGCAACTAGCGCGTCGCGCTGGCGCCGGCGCAGTTTGTCAAAGATCGGTTGAGCGACTTGCTGCCAGGCCTCCGTGTCGAACCGCGCCCGCAATGCTTCCTTCAGATCGTGGGCGATCGTGAATCGCTGGTTTGGCGTCGCCAGCGGGCTGACGATCGTGATCCAACCGCGAGCGAGATTCGGCGCCACGCCGCGCTCGCCGGCGATGGCGAGCAACGGAACCCCGAAACGCTCCACGATCTGCAAGGCGTCCCACAAGCGCTGCACGTCCACCTCGTTGATGAACCGCGGGACGGCGAAGAGACGCCGGGCGGTCTCCCCGACGACGGTCGCCTCCCGTCGCGTCAGGCTGGCGATCAGCGCATAGGCGTCGTCGATGTTGACCGCACTGGTCTCGAAGATGCCGATCAGGTCGGTGCCGCCGGCCATCTCGAGCTTGAGGCGTTTGTAGGCGGCCAGACGAAGCAACTGCCCGAGCAGCATCGCGGCGTCGGCAGCGGCTATGTCGTCGTCGACCGGAAGCTTGCTCAGGTCGAGATCGGCGAAGTCGGCCGCGTGCGCGGTGAAGTAGCGCATTTCGCGCTCAGTCAGCGCAAGCGTGGTCATGATGCGAATCACCTTATTAAGGAGAACGGCTGCGCGGCGGCCTCCTTCCAGCGCCGATTGCGCGTAGAGCGTGAGCTGGGAGAGCGCTCCTTTCGGCATTGTCTCGCCTTGCACCTGCACGCGCGCGTCGCCGACGCCGAGTTTGCGAATTACGATCGTGAAGTGATACGGCACGCGCGCTTTTAACTCGATGAACTCGCTCAACTCCGCGCCGTCGTTCGCAGCGGTCGCTTTCACCAGCGGCGCCGCGAGATGGTCGAAGCGCGTCTCTGCCTCGGCGTTAGCTTTATCGAGGGTGACGAAGAAACGGTAGGCGCCGGCGACGGGAACTTCGAGATAGCCTTCGATCCGCGCGCTGTTGGCGCCAACCGGCTTGAAGGGCTGGTGCGTGTCGGCATCGCCGGCGATGCCGGACGCGGACGGATTGCCGCTGGCGTCGTTCGACGCGTAGTAGTTGATCGTGACGCCCTTGGCCCCGGTGCCCGTGAAGGCCTCGAGAAGCGGTGGTTCGCCGAGGACGTCGCCGGCCGTAATGAGGTACTCGATCAACGAAGGATCGGCCGCGTTCTCCGCGGCCAGCGTCTGGATGAGGAACACGCGGATCAGCCGGCGCTGCAGGAACGGCAGGAAAACCACGGCCAGCCGCCGCTTCTGATCGGCGATGTGCTGCTGCTCCAGCCTCTGTTTTTCCAGATCGGTGGCGCCGCCGGGTGGCGGCGGAGCGGGACCGAAGAGAAGATCGTAATCGGCGGCGTCGAGGAATCCCGACGCCGGCTCGGCGTCGGCTTGCCGTTGTAAGTGCTGTGCAAAAAAAGCGCGTTGCGCGGCTTGCACATCGTCGAGCAATGACGCGAAGAGCGGAGCGGGGAACGCCGCCTTCAGGGCATTGCTTTCTCCGTCGAAGAGCATTCCGCGGAAAGTCAGCGATTGCTCGTGCCGTGTGTCGTTGTAATGAACCTGACGAATGGCCGGCTCGGCGGCGAACGTCGCCGGATCGAGCTTGTTCGCGGCCAGAGCCGGACGCGTCACCGTGAATTCGACGCTACCGTTCAACATCGACAGCAATCGCTGCACGATGTCGGGTGGAAGGACGAGGCCGAGCTTCTGGCGGAAGGCCTCCTCGGTCATGCTGCCGGGATCGGCCGGAACGGCGTGTTCGGCGCGGATGGCCCGGACGCCGTCCGCGAGGCTCTTCAGAAGCGGGAGCGTGCCGTTCGCGACCGTGGTGTACGGGCCGTTCGGATCGAACTCTTGGCGCAGCAGGTAGTCGAGGTCTGCGACTTTGAATCCTGCTTCTTTCAATTGCCGCGCGACCTCGACGAACCGCAGCGTGTTGGTCAACGGGACGTCGTTGGCGATGTCGTTGATCGCCGCTGCCGGAACCGCTCTGAATGGGTCGAGGCGCGAGAGGGCGATCAACGTCAGCAGATCGCTGACGGAGAGTTTGAGCAACTTCGCCAGCAACTGGTGGCGGTAGATCAACGAGACGTTGTCCATCGACAACAGGGCGTCGTCGAGCTGCTGGCCGGAGCGCCGGAGGATCAGCTTGATCTCGTCGGCCGTCACGCCGACGGCGGCGCGCAACGCCGGGAGGTGGTCTTTGAGGAACACGTTCGGCTTCGTGAGGTAGAGCCCTCGCGGGTCGTCGAAGGCGGGGTCGGCTTTCAGCATCGAGCGGGTCAGGAAGAGTTGCGCATACAGGGAGGTGTCGGCGTTCGAATCCATCGCCGACCAGAGCGTGAGGAGCTTGATGCGGGCGTTCTTGCCGGCGCTGATCCCCTGCTCGAGCTGTTTGAGATGGGCCATATACAGCAGCACGCTCTTGAGCGGCGATTGCCCGACGTGTGCGGCGTCGAACGGCGTGTTGCTCGGGATGAACACGCTGAGCGCGCGGTCGGTCTCGGCGATCGTCCACTGCAATTTGCGCCAGAGACGGACGAAGAGATTGATCTTCAGAAAGGCAATCGCGTCGGCGGGCGCTCCGCTGGCGTAGCGCAGCGTGGTCTGATCGAAGTCGCAGCCGCCGGCGGGATCGGCGAGGATGAGAACATCCGCGAACGCATTATTGCCGACCGCGTCCCCAAACCACTGACGGGCATCGAAGCCGGGATACCGCGCTGTGGTCTGATCGAGCTTGGTCTCGAAGGCGGCCACTTCATCGCGCCGCGTTTTCTCGGATGGCGTCAATCCGTCAGGCGGCGGCGCGAGAAGGCCCTTATCGGTCTCGTGCACGATCGCGTCTTTGACTGAGAGGCCGGACTTTTGAAGCACGGCCAGCATCTGCAGCCGCGGATTGACGAAGTTCGTTTTGAGAATGGCGATCAGCTCGTGGTAAGTGACGCCGAGCCGGCGGGAGAGAGCCTTCGCCGAATTGAGGTCGATGCGCTGCCCCGAGGCGTCGGTGGCCACCGTCTTGGCGGCGTTCTCGCTGTCGAAGCCATAGAGCTGGAACCATGTCGCCAGCGCGTTCGGATCGGTGAAGAGCGCGTACTCGCTGGGCGAGAGACCGAGCGACTCGGCGTAGATGGCAGCGCGATCGTAAATGTGCCCTCCGCCGAATAGCTCGTCACCGGGACGAAAGACATCGAGGATTTTCCAGAGTGGCGTTTCGAAATAGTCCGTGAAGCTGCGCACCGTCTCGAGCCAGAGATCGAACGGAAGATTGAGCGGGTATTTCGCGCCGAGCAGTACGTCGTAGGCATCGGAGATGACGTGCTGCGGTTCCGCCACTAGCTCCTCGCTCGTCGCGCTTCCCGTGTCCTGCGCGGCGTCCGCCTGCAGGCCGTGCTTGGCGACGAAGTACTCGAGGATCTCGTTGACGACATCGATGTAGGGAAGGGCGACGTTCGTGTTCTCACACGTGAGCTGTATGAAGGGGATGTCCGGCCGGCGAGCGATGAGGGCGTCGTAGGCTTTCTTGTACTTGGCGGTGTAGTCCTCGTTGTTGTGCTTTGTGCGCCACGCGTCGCGGAAGTTCTGCCACGTCAGGTCATCGGGATCGATGAACTGCAGCAGGTCGACGAGATACGCGGCGGGACTGAGGACGGAGTTGCAATGCTCGCACTCGCAGAAGTCCATCGAGCCGAAGAGCGACTCCATGGTGGGGAACTGTTTGATCAGGTTGTTCTTTGCCTCCTGCGCGGCCGCCGGTGGGGCCGCGGTGACGGGGAGCGGCGGCGTGTTGTCGACCTGCCGGACGATGGAGAAGATGTTGTAGGTGACGGCGTCGATCTGGACCGCCTTGTCGTAGACCGTTTGGGCCTCGTCGAGCGACGGAAAGCGGCCGCCGAACTGCTCGAGAAATCCGTCGCGGGTATACCGCGCGACCTGCGAGGCCGAGGTGAAGCCGAGCTGCATGAGCGTCTTCATCGAGCCGTCGCTGGGCGTCATTTGAGAAACACGCTGAAGCGTTTTCATCGTGCTTCGCGTGTGCGCCGTCTGTTCGGCGGTCATCCCATCCACGACGGCGGGGTTGTCGCGGATGAAGGTTTCTACCGGAGTCCGGCCAAGCTTGAATTTCAACGGCGCGGCCTTGTCGAGAAACACTCGCGCGCTTTCGCGAGCCGCGCCGAGGCGGAACTCGTCGTTGGCGTCGGCGGCGATGGTTCGGCTCAAGACTTCGGTGGGATAGCTGAGACGAACCTTGCGGGCCATATCGTCGGCGTAGGCGTTGAGGCGGTCGTCGAGCGATTCGCCGGTATAGATGGGAGGGATGACTTTCGACAGCGCGTCATCCGTCGCGGCGATGGCCTTCAGCTCCGCTTTCCAGGTCGCGGCCTTGTGGAAATCGTTGGCCACGAGCTTGGAGGGCGTATCGCTCTTCGCCCGGAGGCGCTCGAGGAGCGGGGCGTTGTTGGCGGTCAGGAACGCCATTTTGCCGTGCTGCTGGAGGACGAGGATGTCGGCGTCTGACACGCCGGCTTCCTTCGCCTTCTTCCACAATTCGGACGCGTCGCCGCGATGGGAGAGAAACACCGGCGCGAATTTATTGAGCGACTCCGCGCTCACGCCCGAGGCATCGATGACGCGCTTGTAGGAAAACGTCGATCCGGGCGCCGGCACGCTCAGCGCGGCTGCGGGCGCGAACGCGGCGAACTGTTTCTTGAACACGGCGATCTCGACGTCGGTCATATCCACGATGCCGTTCTTGCGTGCGGCGTCGAAGGCGCGGTCGAGAGTCTCTGGGGTGACGTACGCCAATTGCACTTTGTCCGAAGGAAGACCGACCCGAAAGAGTCCATACAACGCTTTTTGCGACAGCTGCGTGTCCGCTCCAACCTTCGCCGCACTGGAAGCGAGGGCGAGGAGCCTGGCATCCCAGCCCGTAGCGCGGTTGAGGGTCGTGAGGTCGCGCTGTTCGGCGTCCTCCCGCGCCTTGCGAAGCATTTGAATGTCGCCAATCTGCGGCTGAAGGTCTTTGGCCAGGCGTTCGAATTCGGGAGCAAGCGGTTTCACGCTCTTCGGGGCGACGAGATTGATGACCGTGCGGGAGTCGCTTGCCGCCGGGAAGCGCGTGGTCGAGAGCGGGATTTCCTTCCCCGCCGCATCGAGCGCGCGGATCTCCAGGCCGGTTACTTTCTCGCGGTCGTACGCGAACGAGTAGACGCCGTGCTCGCGTGTGGTGGTCTTGTCGAGTGCCTTCGACTCGCCGCCGAAGTCTTTGCGGTAGAGCAGAAGTGTTACGTTTTCGGCAGGCTGGCCGTACTCGAGAACGATGCGGCCGTCGATCCGCGCCATGTTGGCTGGCGTCTGCACGGCGGGCACCGTGAGGTCGATGAGTTGAATTGCGGCGTCTGAGGGATTGGCCGAGTTCTCGGCGATGGTCTCGCCGTCGTCGCCGACCACGGAGGCCTGGAGGTGGAGGACTTCGACGTCGGGCAGGGGGTCGTACCGGATTGTGTAGCGGCCGTCGGGACCGGTGGTGTCCTGGCCGAGCCGAATGGCGCCGCGAATGTCGAGGTGGGAGATGCGCACGAGGCGATTGGGCGCCGGCAGTTTGTCTTCGGTCTGTACCGTACCCGCGACGACGTTCGGGGGAGGCGCGCCAAACGAGGTAGGCTGCGGCCCCGGTTCGGATTTCCCAAAAAGGATCTCATTGATCTTGTCGGCCGTCGCTTCATCGACCTCACCGGTGGCGTGAAGGTCGTGTGTCTTCTGAAATATGACGATGAGGCGCTGGGTAGTGTCGCCGTACGTGCGCGCTTTGCGCTCGATGGCCAGTCGCGTCTGCGCCCCCTGCATCTCCGAAGGCGTGAGCCCGATCTCACCGAGGACCATCAGCCGCGCCACCGCGAGGTGGAGATCGACGACGGCATCGCCCTGTGCGTCGGGTTTGAGGGGGGTGATCTTGTTCATGGTGTCTCCTTAGTACGGGACGCCGTAAAGGTTGTAGATGCCGTTGACGATAGTTGCGTTGAACTCGCGAAGCTGTTGGTCAGCACTGTCGTAAGCCGCGCCCGCTCCGGCGCGACCGGCTTCGGAACCGACGACGCCTCCTCCCAGACCGCCAAGCGCGCCGAGTCCCAGCACAAGCCAGCCGGGGGGCCCCGCTTCAATACCGAGCATGACCGCTATGCCGCCGGCGAGAGCGCTGCCGCCAGCAGTTCCAGCGGTCGCGCCAACACCTCCACCAGCGATTCCTCCTGTCTCTCGTACTGCAACGCGAGTACGCTGCCCTTCCGGCGCCGTCGCGACTTCGTATCCCGCTACTCCGACGCCTAATGCGACCCCGGCTGGGCCCGCGTAACGGCCGACGCGCGCGGCCCATGTCACGGCCGGCGCGCTTCGACCCGATGCGGCAGCAATTCGCGAGTACGTTTCGAATGTGTCCGTGCCGCCATATCGTTCGAACATTGCGGGCCACGAACGATCGCTCTCCAGCAATTGCGACATGTACCTGCCGCCCGGACTGAGCAGCTCTTGCGTCGCCGTGCGTGTGGTATTGCGGAAAAGGGACGCTTCGCGGGCGATCTGTTCTGCTGCGGCCAAATCTCCAGCAGCCTCCGCATCGCGGATCGCCGCAACCGCTGTGTCGGAGCGGTTGTGAATCAGATCGAGGTAGCCTGATCTCTGCGCCGCGTCCCACCACGTCACGGCACCTGACCCCGCCGTCTGCGGCCAAGCTGTCGCAGGATCTTCGGAGGTGAACTCGTTCGCTGCAGCAGGCCGCCGACGTGGTGAAGTTACCGCTGACTGCCCAGCAGCCGGAACGGGATGCGCCTCGTTCCATGCGTCGATGATGCCTTGCTCAGACAATGGCGACGGCGCGTTTTCGCGCCATTGTTCGATGGTGTCGTAGCTCCGCGGATCCGACGGAATCAAGCAGGTGGCGTTCTCAGGGTCGCACTGCCTTCCCGTTGAATCATTCCGTGAGATCGGATTGCACCGAACGTACGTGTACAGATTCAGACCATCGACCACGCCGCTCGGATCGCACGCCGTCCACCGCCCGATCCAAGGTGCGTAGTAGCGTGCGCCGTGATAGGCGAGGCCCGTTTCTTCGTCGCGTTCCTTGCCGGTGTAGCGATAGCGCTTCGGCGTCTCGAGCTGATTGCGAACAGCTTGGTAGGACGAGCTGCCGAATGGCGTGTACTCCTCATACGAGATGATCGCCGCGTCGTCGTCGAGCTCCAGGTTAACTGAGCCGAGGTGATTGCCGAGCTGATAGCGGATGAACGGCAACGCGCCGCCCGCATCGGTCCGCGTTTCGACGAGGGCCACGCGCTTCTTGTCGTCCATCACATGCAGCGTGTCGCGCTGCAGGGAGACGTCGACGCCGTTGTCGTATTCGCGATAGATCTCGAATGGACCGAGGTAAATCCGCGCTTTCAGGAGCGCCGGCGCGGCGCCGGCCGCCGCGGCGCGTTGCGTTACCTTCCGCACGCGCTGTCCGGCAGAGTCGCATGTGTACCAGGTCGTCTCGGGCGTGGCGCCGCCGCCGACGACCTGCTGCGAGGTGGCAAGAAGTTGGTCGTGAAAATCCCAGCGCATCTGCCGCAGGTGCGGCATGCGGGTCATGTTGCCGTGAACATCGTGCTCGTATGGCTCGGCGAGCAGTGGGTTCGGTGCGTAAAACGGCCCGCACGCGTCGTCGGGATCGGCAGGCGCGCCGGTGCTGAGCAGGCGGTTGCTGGTGTCGCTGTACTGGTAGCAGCTCTTCCAGCCGGGCTTCGCGGGATCGGTCCCGCGATGCTGCATCGACAGGATGTTCGCGGTGACGTCGTAGACATAGCGCTCGATGTACGTCCCCATAGCGTCGCCGTCGCCGGGATGGTCGAGACGCGTGTGAAATGAATTGAAGCCATCGGGACGAACGGGCGCGTTCTGGCCGAGGTGCTCCCGGCCGGTGGCTTCGATGAGCCGGTAGAGGGCGTCGTAGGTGAATGCCGCACTCGGTTCGACGCGACGGTTGTTGAAGAACACCGTCTGCTGGGCGTCGTCGCGGATGTGGGTGACGTTGCCGGCCGGATCGTAGGTGTAGTGAATCCGCTGCAGGTCGCCGGGCCGGTCGGTCGCGTCGAATGTGGCGGCATTGCGGGCGGTGACGACGTCCGCGAGCCGGAACGTCCGCGCATCGTACGTGTAGGTCGTCGTGATGCCGGCGCCGTCGCGCGTGGCGTAATGGATGCCCGTGCGCTGCCGCTTGGCGTCGTAGGTGATGCCGGTGACGAATGGCGTCGGCGCGGCGTTGCCGCGCAGGTTCGCTTCGACGCGCTGCAGGAGCGTGGCACGGTTGTAGGCAAAGCGCACCACGTTCGCCAGCACCGCGGCGCTGTGCGGCGTCGTCTGTTCGATTATGCGGTTCAGCGCGTCGTAGGTGATCGACGTCGAGAAGTGCTCGCCCGGCGGTTGGGCGGCGGCCCAATCGATCGCGTCCTGGAACTCCACCGCGATCTCGCGGCTGCTCCTCAGAAGATTGCCTTTGAAGTCGTACTCGTCGTTCGTGGCGATGCCGGCGCCGTCGCGCTGCCTGAAGATGCGACCGCGCAGATTGAGCGCCAGCGCATTCGGCGCCCCTTCGCCGTACTCAATCGTTCCGAAGAGGATGTCGCGATTGAAGGTGCGCGGATCGGAATGGGCGCTGGTACCGCGCACGAGCTCGCGGAGCGGCCGGCGCAGCTGGTCGTACTCGCTGCGGAAGTCGTGGCCGCGCGTGTCCCACGCCCGGAGCGGCTTCCCGGCGGCATCGTTGAGAATCCAGCGCGCGCCGCCGTCCATGCTCACCTGGCGGATGCGGTTGTCGGTCAGGTCGTAGTCGTAGCGCATGACCGTTTGATCGCGCGCGTCGATGAGCTCGCGCTGCTTGCCTTTGATGTCGAGCGTCACGCGGGAGGCGACACGCTCTTCGAACGGCGGCGCCGCCTCCGGTGTGTCGCTCCGCTTCTCGCGGTTTTGGGCGACACTGAGAATCGTGCGCGCCAGAGGATCCAAGTGAGCTGTCGTGTACGTGCGGGCATGGATGAGCGCCTTCGCCGCCGCCTGCTGTTCTTCCGCGCCGAGGGCGCCCGCTTCGCGTGCGCCGCGCCACGTCGGCAGGAAGTCGTCGTCGGGCAGGCGCCTGAAGTAGTCGCCGAGATCGGCGTCGTCGCGCGGGTCGTCGACGTGCAGCGTGTCGTTCACGTCCCACGTCTCCTGATGCCAGGCGCTGAAGACGATCTTCTCCCAAGAATGATCGGCGTGGAGCGTGCCGATCGTCCTCAGTGCCGGGTCGTAGAAGAACGTCGGGCTGAATCCGACGCGGGCATCGAACTCGAAATCATGAGTGGGTGTGAAGAACGGTTCGAACTGGCGAACCGGTTTGCCTTTGTTGTTGAAGATCGTCCAGCCGCTTCCGATCCATTGCGCGGCTCCGTCCGCGGCCGGTTCCGCCGAGGTCTTCTTCTGGATCTCGCGGGCGAATCCGTCGGAGTACGAGAAGCCGTGCTGGACGCTCGTCGCCGCCCCTTGCGCGAGGTCGGCGTCATGCGTCTCGCGCGTGAGCGTGTAGACGACCGGCGCTTGCGGCGCAGCGTCGTTTTCCGTGCGCTGGTAGGCGAAGAGGTCGTAGAGCAGCCGCGTAGTCGCGTGGCCGAGGATGGCCGCGGGGTCAACGAGGGGATGTTGCAGATGCTGCGCGACGATTGCGTTGGTTAGGTCCGCGTCAATGCCGTCGAGGCGGTCGCCGCGGCGGGGGTTGTCCTCCGGCTTGCCCATGACCGCCGTCGCCACGACCATGCCGAGGGCGTCGAAGGCGACCGCGTTCTGATTGCGATTCGCGTCCATCGCCAGCGCCGGCTGCAGGACGCGATAGTCGTTGCTCACGCTGACGAGCGGCTGCGTCGGGTCGAGCGCGCGCTCGCCGGCGGTGATGCGATTGCCGAGAGCGTCGCGCGTTTCTACGACCATCAGCGCGTGCCCGTCGTAGGTTATGGACGTTTCCTGGAGGAACGCGTCGCGATAGCGGTGCGGCAGGAAGAAGTGCCGCAGTGCATGGTCCAGCTCTTGCGCCGGCGCGTCGTTCGTCTCCGGTGAATAGAAGACGCGGCCTGACGGGATCCACCAGTGACCGTCGTTGTCGAGATCGACGTAGCCGCCATGTGCGCCATCGCTCCCCGCCAACACAGCCGCGGGATCAGGGAGCAGCATCTCGTTCGCCTGCCCGTCGCGCGGCCGTGAAAACACGGTCGCCAGCAGGCCGGGCGTGAAGACGAGGCGGTACTCCTCACCCGGCAGCGCCAACGACTGCATCTCGCGGAGTGGAAGCAGCGCGTGATCGAGGTCATCGGCACGGTAGTGGACGCGCAGGCATTCGATGAGCCGCCGCTCCCGCCCGCCGAGCAGATCTTCTTCGAATGAGAGATCGCGAAGCGGAGGCGTGTCGAAGTCGGACAGCGAGTAGCGGCCGTCGCTTCCCGTCGCCGCGTATCCCGTCAGTTCGTAATTGCGCGACTGGCATCGCTGCGGCGCGCGGTAGACATCCGGCTCGTCAATGGCGTTCGTGACGTCGTTTTCGGTGAAAGTCACGAGCCGGAGGGCCTGCTTGGCCTGGTCGCGCGGCTCGAGCTGGCCGTCGGGATTCCGCCGGCCGTACGCGACGTTGGCGCTGCGCAAGACGTTGCCGAATGGATCGACCTCGATTGTTAGCGTGTGCACGACGCGGGGGTCGCTCGGGTCGCGCTCGTAGTGCCACGCCAACGATTCGCGGACGTGCGTCAGGAAGACGGCATGCCGGTTGGTGCCTTCGCGCTGCACCAGCTCGATGGTGAAGTTCTGCTCAGTGACGCTGTAGGGTTGGTCCTGCCGGTTGGATCGATCGAGCGCGTAGATCTCGCGCCGCAGCATCGAGCCCCTCAAGGCGCGGCAGGCTTCGCGCTCCTCCTCGGTTGTGAGTCCGGCCGGGATGACCGTGTCGTCGAGCAGCCGCGCTCGTGCCTGAACGTCCGTCAGTCCCGGCTCGCGGTAGTACTCGCCGCGGTCGTTCTCGTCGAGGAGACCGGCGAAGTAGTCGGAGACGTGCTCACGTCCCATGTACGCACCGGTATGGAACCAGGTGCAGGTGAGCATCGGCGGGACGTGCGACGCGGCGTCGATGTTCGTCGCCTCGCCCAGCCCGTGCGCTTCATTCAGCTCTCCGAACTCCTCGGTGTCCCACTGTTCGACCATCCCGAACCCGCGGAACTCACGCTCCACACCGTCGTAGTGACCGTGGTGATAGGCGAAGCGGCTGACGAAAAAATTGCGGCTGATGCGGTCGGAGATTTCCACCCGATCGACGACGTGCACCGGCATCGGCAGGCGCGTGACCCACGGCTTTCCGGCGGCCTTGTCGGCGAGATAGAACGATGTCGACGAGACGTAGTGGACGCGCGTTTCGGCGCCGAGGTTGTTCCTCGTGGCGATGAGAAGATGCGGCTTCTGACCGCCCATCAGATCGATGTAGCGGAGCGGCGCGCGCGCGTCGCCGGGGAGCGCCGTCGACCAGACCAGACATGCCGTACCGTTGCCTAGGAGATCGGCGGTCATCACCGAGGAGAGCTGGTCGGCGCGCGGGAAGTGATCGATGCGGCGCGCGTCGCTCCACCGGTTTCCAGCTTGGTTGAAGTAGAGCCGCACGCCGTCGCGATGTAGATAGAGGATGTCGTTCGTGCCGGAGCCGTCGATGTCGGCCAGACGGATGCGACGCTGCTCGAACTGGTCGTCGTCGTCGAACCACGGCGCGTTGTCCATCGACACCTTTGCGCCGAAGCGTCCGTAACCCTGGTTCGGCCAGTAGCAGACCTCGCCGTTGCGGATGCGAACGAGATCGCTCAATCCGTGGCCGCACACGTCGGCGAGGTAGATCGACTGTGTGCCGTCGGCTAGGACGAGAGCCGGTCCGAATTCCTCGTCGAACGCTCGCCGCACCTCACGCGCCGACGCGAAGCCGTCCTCGCCGAGCGACTCGTACCAGGTGAAAACTTCGTTTTCTGTCAGGAGAAGGTCGGCGTGGCCGTCGCCGTTGAGATCGACGAAGCGGAGATTGGGATCCTCCCAGCGCACGTTCGGAAGGGAGCGGAACGGCTGGAACGGTTCCCAATTCGCGTCTTCGCTCCGCTCGTAGAAACCGGCGTTAGGCCTGGAGAAGGTAACAAGATCGAGCTGGCCGTCGCCGGCGAGATCGAGCAGGTGCTGGCGGCCGCCCACGAGATCGGCGAGCGACGGCTTGAGCGCCACCGGCTCCTGCGCGCCGAACTTGCCGTCGCCGAGGTTCGGCTTGTAGAACCAGGATCCGGCTTGCTCGCTGAGAATCCCGGAGACGCCCTCACCGTCGAGGTCTACCCATTGGTACGCCGTGCCGTCGATTCCCATCGGAAGATTGGCGAGGCTGTTGTCTTCCAGTTCGCGGACGGTGTCATCGATGGTGGCGCGGCTGTATTCGAGATGGACTGGCGGCAACGATTTCCGGATGTAGGTCGTGTCGTGCTCGCGGACGAATCCTGATTGCCGGAACGACATGAGGAACGAGCCGGCGCGCGTGCTGCCGTCGTGTGCGATCTCGTCTTCGACGGTCGGCGATTGGTCTTCATCGATATCGCGATAGTCAAATTCCGTCGCTCGCACCAGGCACGGCTCGGCGCCGAGCTCGGGGAAGCGGTGGAACATAAGGACGCGATGACAGCGGCGATAGGTGCGCACTTCGAATCCGCTTCGATGGCTCGAGAAGGGATCCGGTCGTACACCGCGCGGCAATGAAGCCGTCGACGAGGCCCGAACGCGCTCGAGTTGTTCAGCCGCGGGATGGTTCGGATCGAGCGCGATCTCCTCGAGGTGACCATCGTCGTAGTCGAACACCAGCTCGAACATCCAGTCCGAGGCCGCATGGGGCGGAACGAGAGGCGAGACGCGGTTGCCGTAGAGGACCCGCTTCAGGTAGCGATTCGCGCCGCGCGTGTGATTGCGCTCGTTCGCGCGAAAGACGTCGACGGCATCGGCGTTTTCCTCGTCGTAGCTGTAGAGCGCGACATTGCCTTTGTCGTCCCGCGTGTCGCACAGAAGCCAGCTGAAGACGCGCGCCGGATCAGCGGGATCGGCAATGCGACTGTTGCCCGTCAGACCGTAAAGCGAGGTCACATTGTCGCGGCTGATCGAGCGCCAGTGAATGCTGCCGCTGCTCTTCTCGGTCCACCGTTCGATGCGGGCGAAGAGTCCTTCGATGCGCGGCCGGTAGCGATGGATGAGGAAAGCGGGATGACTATCGCCGTCCTCGAAGCGCGTTCCGTCGTCGCGCATGAAGGGCACGAGATCCTCGGAGCCGCTCAGGATGTAGACGTCGGATTCATTGGCGTCGTCGTAGCGCGGCAATCCCTTGTCGGTTTTTCGAGTGATGGCCGGAAGGGAGAGTGTCCACCCGAATCCGAACGCGCCGTTGCCGGAACCGGAATCGTAGGAGAGCGAGAGCTCGGGGTGAAAACCGCTGCGGCCGGGCGTGATCGGCAGCGGAACCGTCATCGAGCCGGTGCCGGTGGCGGGATTAGAACCGAATTTCTCGCCTATGCCCCGGATCGCTCCGCCGCCTTTCGGCAGCGACAGCGCTGGCGCGGCGAAAGACTTCGACGCCCCCTCGTCCGATTTTCTGCCGTTGGCGATAAACGGCCTCCGATCCGGTCTGCTATTGAAAGGAGTGACACCGAAGGAGAAATCCCTACCTCGCGGTCGCGATGGCTAACACGCTTAGCACAGAGGCTCGCCGAGAATTGATGAACTCCCTCGTGAACTCCCGGCGTCGCGAACGCCCGCAAAACACGAACGCCACGAGCGGTGAAACTCGCGGCGTCATAAGGAGTTGCGTTATGGTAGGCGCTAGCGGACTCGAACCGCTGACCCCCACCGTGTGAAGGTGATGCTCTACCGACTGAGCTAAGCGCCTGTTTGGGGTCTGTTCAACGAAGCTGCAAACCTTCCTATTTCTAGGGAGGGAGCGGCAGCATAGTCGCCGGGCGGGGCTGGCGTCAACGGCGGGTCATCCACCTATAATTCGCGCCCGATGACGAAGCGGATGCTGCTCATGCTGGGTGTCGTGATCGCGTTCATCGCGATCATCGGCGGGTACAAGTTCTTCCAGATCAAGAAGGCCATGGCCGGGATGTCGTATCAGCCGCCGCCCGAGGCGGTCACGACCGTGGTAGCGCGGCTGGAGGATTGGAACGCCACCTCGAAAGCGATCGGAACCGTGGCCGCGACGCAGGGGGTCACGGTCAGCGCCGACCTGCCGGGAGTCGTGGAGCGGATCGAGTTCGACTCCGGACGGCCTGTGAGCAAGGGGCAGGTCCTGGTCGTGCTCGATGCCAAGCAGGAGCGGGCGCAGCTCGCGTCGGCGGAAGCGCAGCGCCAGTTGGATCGCGTCAACCTGGAGAGGATGCGCGGGATGATGGCCGCGAAGATCATTCCGCAAGCGCAATACGACACCGCGGCGGCGGAAGCGAAGCAGGCCGACGCGAAAGTGGCTGAGCTCAACGCCACGATCCAGCGCAAGATCGTCCGCGCTCCGTTCGACGGCGTACTCGGACTTCGCGAAATCAACCTCGGGCAATACCTCGCCGGCGGCGCGCCGATCGTTTCGCTGCAATCGCTGCGGCCGGTGTATGTCAACTTCAGCGTGCCGCAGCAGGAGATGAGTCACCTCGGCGTCGGATCCGATATCGCCGTCGACGCCGGCGGCACGCCGGAGACCGGCAAGGTCACTGCGTTTGGCGCCGTCATCGACGAGGCCACGCGCAACGGACATGTCCAGGCGTCGTTCGCGAATCGCGACGGCAAATTGCGGCCGGGCATGTTCGTCGAGGCGCATTTCGCGCGCGGCGCGAAGACGGCCGCCATCACGCTTCCGGTTTCGTCCATCAGCTATGCGCCGTTCGGCGATTCGGTGTTCATCGTCGAAGACGTCAAGGGTCCGGACGGCAAGAGCTATCGCGGCGTGCGGCAGCAGTTCGTCAAGCTCGGCGAGTCGCGCGGCGATCAGGTGGCCGTACTCACCGGCGTCAAACCGGGCGAGGAAGTCGTCACCTCGGGCGTCTTCAAACTGCGGCCGGGCGCGGCGGTGCAGGTCAACAACAGCGTGCAGCCGGGCAACAGCGCCAAGCCGCGGCCGGAAGACAGCTAGATGAAATTCACCGATCTCTTCGTCCGCCGGCCGGTGCTGGCGATCGTGGTCAACCTGGTGATCCTCATCGCCGGATTGCAGGCCATCCGCTCGCTCAGCGTGCGCCAGTTTCCGCGCAGCGACATGGCCAACGTCGTCGTGACGACGGCGTACGTCGGCGCGAACGCCGACCTCGTGCGCGGATTCATCACCGCGCCGCTCGAGCGCGTCATCGCCGGCGCGGACGGCATCGACTTCCTCGAATCGTCCAGTGCGCAGGGCGTCAGCACCATCACTGTTCACCTCAAGCTGAATTACGACAACAACGCCGCGCTCACGCAGATCCAGTCGAAGGTGGCGCAGGTGCGCAATCAGCTTCCTCCCGAGGCGGAAGCGCCGATCATCGATCTGCAGACGTCGGACAGCCAGTTCGCGGCGGCGTACCTCGGCTTCTCGTCAAAGGAACTCGACCAGAACCAGATCACCGACTACCTCGTGCGCGTCGTTCAGCCGAAGCTGAGCGCCATCAGCGGCGTGCAGCGCGCGGAGATCTTCGGTGACCGGACATTCGCGATGCGCGTCTGGCTCAAGCCGGACAAGATGGCCGCTCTCGGCATCTCGCCCTCGATGGCGCACGACGCGCTGGCGGCGAACAACTATCTTTCCGCGCTCGGCCGCACCAAGGGGACGATGACCTCGGTCAACCTCGTGGCCAACACGAACCTGCAGACCGTCGACGACTTCAAGCAACTCGTGGTGAAGGAATCGAACGGCACGGTGGTGCGCCTCGGCGACATCGCCGACGTCGTCATGGGCGCGGAAACGTACGACCAGGAGGTCAGTTTCAACGGCGAGACCGCCGTCTTCATCGGCATCTTCGTCCTGCCCACCGCCAACACGCTCGACGTGATGAAGCGCGTCCGCGAGGCGATGCCCGAGATCCAGGCGCAGCTGCCGGCGGGGATGAAAGCCGGCGTGCCGTACGACTCCTCGGCATACATCCAGGACGCCATCGACGAAGTGCTCAAGACTCTGACCGAGACGCTGATCATCGTGGTCCTGGTCATCTTCCTGTTCCTCGGGTCGGTGCGCGGCGTGATCATCCCGGTCGTGGCCGTGCCGATCTCGCTCATCGGCGCGGTCATGTTGATGCTGATGTTCGGCTTCACCATCAACCTGCTCACGCTGCTGGCCATCGTGCTCTCTGTCGGACTGGTGGTCGACGACGCCATCGTCATGGTGGAGAACATCGAGCGGCATCTGCACATGGGCAAGACGCCGTTGCAGGCGGCCGCCGACGCCGCGCGCGAGCTGGTGGCGCCGATCATCGCCATGACCATCACGCTGGCCGCGGTCTACACGCCGGTGGCGCTACAGGGCGGATTGACCGGATCGCTCTTCCGCGAATTCGCATTCACGCTGGCGGGCGCGGTGATCATCTCCGGCTTCGTGGCGCTGACGCTCTCGCCGATGATGGGATCGAAGCTGCTGCGCGCCGGCGACACGGAGCGCGGCTTCGCGGGGTGGATCAACGAACGCTTCGATCGCCTCCGCGACCGCTACACGCGGGCCTTGGCGGGAACGCTCAACTACCGGCCGGTCGTGCTGACGTTGTGGGTGCTCGTCATCGCGCTGATCTTTCCGTTCTACATGTTTTCGCAGAAGGAATTGGCGCCGGGCGAAGACCAGAGTTTCATCTTCGGCATCATCCAGGCGTCGGCGAATTCGACGATCGAGCAGACGAAAATCTTCGCCTCGCAGATCGAAAAGGTCTATCGCTCGTTTCCTGAAACCGAGTCGACGTTCCAGGTCATTTTTCCGACGGGCGGTTTCAGCGGCATGGTGGCAAAACCGTTCCACGAGCGGAAAAAGAGCACGGCCCAGCTGGTCGTCGAAGCGTCCGCGGGCATGGCCAAGATCCCCGGGATTCGCGCCATCGAGATACTGCCGCCATCGCTGCCGGGCAATCAGGGCTTCCCGGTCGACGTCGCCATCGTTTCCACCGAGGAGCCGGCGCGTCTGGCGGAATTCGCCGGACAGCTCGTGGGGAAGGCATTCGCCAGCGGCAAGTTCATGTTCGCCGATACCGATCTGAAGTTCGATCAACCACAGGCGCGCGTCGTCTTCGATCGCGACAAACTCCGTTCCGAGGGCGTCGACATGACGCAGGCCGGCCGCGATCTCTCCGTCCTCCTCGGCGGTAACTACGTGAACCGTTTCAGCATCCAGGGCCGCAGCTACAAGGTCATCCCGCAGGTGAAGCGCAGCGAGCGCCTCACGCCTGATCAACTCACGCAGATGTACGTCACCGGCGCGAACGGGAAGCTCGTTCCGCTCTCGACGTTCGCCACGCTGCAGACGTCGACCGAGCCGCGCGAACTGAAGCGCTTCCAGCAGCTCAACGCGGTGCGCATCCAGGGCGCGATCCCGCCCGGTGTCTCCCTCGACACCGCCCTCAGTTTTATCGAGGACGAAGCGAAGAAGATCCTGCCGCGCGGATTCACCCTCGACTACGCCGGCGAGTCGCGCCAGCTGCGCACCGAGGGGACGAAGTTTCTGGGAGTGTTCCTGCTGTCGGCGATTCTCATCTACCTCGTGCTGGCCGCGCAGTTCGAAAGTTTCCGCGATCCCTTCATCATCCTGGCCGGCTCGGTCCCGCTCGCGCTTTCCGGCTCGCTGCTCTTCTCATTCCTCGGATTGACGTCGATCAATATCTACAGTCAGGTCGGTCTGATCACGCTGGTCGGACTCGTGTCGCGCAACGGCATCCTCATCGTCCAGTTCGCGAACCACTTGCAGGAAACCGGCAAGGACAAACTGGCTGCCGTCCTCGAAGCCGCCGGCACGCGCCTGCGTCCGATCCTGATGACCACCGCCGCTACGGTGATGGGCCACCTGCCGCTCGTCTTCGCCCGCGGCCCCGGCGCCGGAGCACGGAACAGCATCGGCATCATGCTGGTCACCGGCATGATTATCGGCACGTGCTTCACGCTGTTCGTCGTGCCGTCGATCTACGTTCTCGTGGCGCGTACGCACAAACGGATCGATGCAGTCGAGGACGAGGTTGCGGCGGATCTCGAGCCGGCGACAGCCGGGTGATGAGGATCCGGTATCTCGCCGCGGGCATTCTCATCGCCATCGTTGGCGCGAGTTGTTCGCAGGAATCCCAAGACGAAGCGATCGAGCTGCACAGGCTGGCGACGGCTGCGGAGGGGTTCTTCAAGGCGGACGACGCAAGTGCCAGCCTCGAAGACAACCGGCTCATCCTCTCGCTCGTCGGCTCGAACTCGGGACGATTGCCCGGTTCGGAGCGACAGTACGCGGCTCACGAGGTCGCGCTCTGGGCGAAACGAAACTACCGTTTCGCCGACAAGATCGCTTCGATCACGATCGTTTTCGTCGAGCGTTACTGGCTGCCGTATTACATGACCATTAGCCAGCGGTACGACTTCGCCAACAAGGGGCTGGAACAGATTCCCATGCCGTCTGAAAAATGAATCGCCCCGTCCTTGCCTCGCTTCTTTTCCTCGTTGCGGGAAGCCTCGCTGCGGCGCCGCCGCCTCCCATCCGGCACGTCTTCATCATCGTTCTAGAAAACAAAGGCTTCAATACGACCTTCGGGCCGTCATCGCCGGCGACCTACCTTTCGCAGACGCTCACCGCGCAGGGACAGTTGCTTCGCCAGTACTACGGCATCGCTCACAAGAGCCTCCCCAATTACCTGGCCATGGTGAGCGGGCAGGGACCGAACTTTGTGACGCAGGCTGATTGCCTCGTCTACACGAACGTCTTTCCCGGTACGCAGACGTCATTCTTCGGCCAGACCCTGGGCCAAGGCTGCGTCTATCCCGCCGCGACGAAGACGGTGGCCGATCAGCTCACGGCAAACGGCTTGACGTGGAAGGCGTACATGCAGGACCTCGGCATCGCCACCCCATGCCGGCGTCCGGTCCTCAATTTCGCCGACAGCACGGTGTCCGCGCGTTTCGGCGATCAGTACGCCGCGCGCCACAATCCCTTCATCTATTTTCAGTCGCTGCTCGACTCCGGCGATTGCCTGGCCAATGACGTCGATCTCGATCAATTGCGCGCCGATCTCGCCACTGCCGCGACCACTCCCAATTACGCGTTCATCTCGCCGAACCTCTGCGAAGACGGTCACGACGCGCCATGCGTCGACGGACGCCCGGGCGGTCTGGTGTCGGCGGATCTGTTTCTGCGTACTTGGGTGCCGCGCATCCTCGCGTCGCCGGCGTGGACGGAAAGCGGTCTCCTGATCATCACCTTCGATGAAGCCGAGGGCAGCGACGCCAGCGCCTGTTGCAACGAGCTGCCTGGCCTCAACACGACCAATCCCGGCGACGGCACCCTCGGCCCGGGCGGCGGCCGCACGGGCGCCGTGCTGATCTCGCGCTTCATCCAGCCCGGCTCGATCAACGACACGCCCTACAACCACTACGCCCTCCTCCGCAGCATCGAAGATCTCTTCGCCCTCCCCCACCTCGGCTTCGCCGCCCAACCCGGCCTGAAGTCCTTTGGCGCGGACGTTTACAACGCGGGATGGACTCCCGTGCGCGGGCGGCCTTCACGGCCGTGAGGGACGAGCAATGGAGCGCTGGCGTCTCGCCCGCTGGCTCGGCTGCGTCCTCGCTGCCGAACCGCCAAACCCTCGAATTTTGCTGGTAACGCGCAAGCCTCCCATTCGGCAGCGAGGACGCAGCCGGTCCAGCCGGCGAGACGCCAGCGCTCCGGTGCGAATATCCGCGTGCTTAGCGTCCCCGCGTGCTTTGTGCTGCAATACGTCGCGTGCGACGAAGTGCGAAAACGGCTGCGATCACGATCGGGTCTGCGTTAGCCGCCGCGGCGATCGAACGCATCTTCTTCGCGGCGCCGAAGTGGCGGGGATCGCCATCCGATCACTTTGACGGCGAGCGGTTTCATAACCGCGAGCGGGGGCGGCAGACCGAGGGGTCGTTTCTGAAGTGGCAGGCGACGCGGGAGCGAGGCGCGTGGCCGGAGCATCTGGAGGCGACGTATGGGCCTCCGCCGCCGGAGCGGGTAGATGACGGGCGGCTTCGGGTCACGTTCGTCAATCACTCGACAACGTTGATTCAGATGGACGGCGTCAACATACTCACCGATCCCGTTTGGTCGGAGCGGGTGTCGCCGGTTTCGTTTATCGGGCCGCGGCGGCATCGGCCGCCGGGGATTCGATTCGAGGATCTGCCGCCGATCGATCTTGTGCTCGTCAGCCATAACCATTACGACCACATGGACTTGGCCACGCTGCGGAAGATCGATGCGCCCATAGTCACGCCGCTTGGCAATGCGGCGCTGTTGCGGCGGCATGGCATTCATGGCGCGATCGATCTCGATTGGTGGGAGACGACGAAACACGCGAGCGGGATTGAGACGACCGTCGTTCCGGCGCGGCATTTTTCGGCGCGCGCGATCAGCGATCGCAATCGCAATCTGTGGAGTGGGTTCGTTGTCAGCGGCAAGTCGAGCCACGTCTACTTCGCAGGCGACACCGGATGGGGCAATCACTTCGCAGAGATTGGACATCGCTTCGCGCCGATCCGCGCGGCGCTGCTGCCGATCGGGTCGTACATGCCGCGATGGTTTATGCAGCCGGTGCACATCGATCCGGCCCAGGCCGTCGATGCGCATTTCGCCCTCGGCGCGCGGACGAGCGTGGCCGTGCACTTCGGTACTTTCGCCTTGGGCGACGATGGCGAGTACGATCCTGTGCGCGACCTGCATGCCGCGCTCGCCGAAAACGGTAATCCGCCGTTTCTCGTACTCGACCAGGGAGAAGGACGCGACCTGCCATGATTCATCGGAGCATCGGAGCGGTTTCGCACGGCATCCTCGACTACGCGCTGGGCATTTTGCTGCTCGCCGGCCCCTCGATCATCGGTTTCGCGGGCAAGCAGGCGACGTGGTCGTACGTCTTCGGCGGCGTGCTTCTGGTGATGGCGATCCTGACGCGCTATCCGCTCGGCATCATCAAAACCGTCGGCCTCGGCATCCACGGTTTCGTCGAGCTTCTGCTCGCCATCAGCCTCATCGCCGCGCCGTGGTACGGAAGCTTTTCGCGCGGCGTGCTCTCGCGCAATTTCTACGTGCTGCTCGGGCTGCTGATGCTCGTGCTCTGGTTCCTCACCGATTTTCGCGGTGTTCGCGATCGCGTTCCAGCCGCGCGATCTGACGATCCTGCCAAGCCCCCAAAAGCAACGGCGCCGTGAGCGCGCCAACGAGCGCCGTGGCCATGTCTTCCTGCGTGTCCCATACGTCGCCCTGCGTGCCGAGGAAGGCGTCGCCGGCGCTGCCGGAAGCGACGCTGACGCGCCATTCGAGCAATTCATAGGCGGCGCTGATGGCAAGGCAGATCGAGACGACGATGAAGTAGCGCCAGCCGCGCGTGCGCACGACGTCGCGGCGGATGAGCACCTCGCGCGCGACCATGGCCGGCACGAATCCCTGCGCGAAGTGGCCGATGCGGTCGTAGTGATTGCGCGTGAAGTGAAACGTCTCTTTCATCCAGAACCCGAGCGGCACCTCGGCATACGTGTAGTGGCCGCCGACCATGAGGATGATGGCGTGCAGCGTGAGCAGCGTGAGGACGAGCGGCGTGAGCGGAAAGCGCCGCCGCAGCGCGAAGATCAGAACGATGCCGATGATGGCCGGGAAGACTTCGAGGATCCAGGTGAAGTAGTCGTGCGGATGGATCAGCGACCAGACGAAGACCGCGAAAAAGAGAGTGAGGAGGATGCGGTTCGCCACGCGGGGAGTGTACGCGTCCTGGCATCGACATCCTGCCGAGCACCGCATAAACAACTGCCGCGGTAGCGGCTTCAGAAGGTAGCGAGGGGTGAGAGCGAAGCGACACCCCTCGAAAAAGGGAACGCGTCCCGGGTTTGTGCCGCGTCAGCGGCACAAGAATGTTTCGCGCGAGCCCTTCTGGTGCCGCTGAACGCGGCACAAACTCTTTCAGATCTCGATGTACGAGGGGTACTCGCTTTGCTCGAACCCCTCGCTACCTTCTGAAGCCGCTCCGCGGCGATCCTTCGCTGCGATACCTGGAGGGATCGCAAGTCGACTAACGCTTCTTCGAAGATTTCTTCGACGAGGATTTCTTCGACGATTTCTTTGAGCTCTTCTTCGACGACGACTTCTTCGAGCTCGACTTCTTCGATGACGATTTCTTCGACGGCACCTTGCCGCCTTCGCGGCGCGCTTCCGATAACCCGATGGCGATGGCCTGTTTGCGGCTCTTCACCTTTTTGCCGGAGCTTCCGCTTTTCAGCGTGCCGTGCTTCCGTTCGTGCATCGCCTTCTCAACTTTGTCCTGCGCTTTCTTCCCGTACTTTGCAGCCATGCGTCACGTCTCCTTTCGTTGTGCACAGGAAACGGTGCAAAGCGTGGGCCTGTCAATCGCGGTCGACGTACGTGCTTCTCGATAGCACGTTGGCGCGGCGCTGCGACGGCACTTCCACTTCGATCGTATGCGTGCCGCGGACGGTCGTATCGTTCTTGCGCACTTCGAGCTCGTAGTGGCCGGCCAGCGTTTTCTGCAGGCGCTCGACGGCGATCTTCGGGAAGTGAAAGGTCTTCGCGTAGAAGCCGCCGGTGTCGCCAGCGACCTGACCCAGCCCCACTTCGAGCGAGTGGGAATCGGCCTGCGTGAAGTCGATGGAGAAGACGCTGGCGCGCGCCGACTCCAGGGCCTGCCGCGCGGGAACGTACTTCGCTTCCATCATCACGCCGCTCGGAGTGAGGCGGCCGAGGCCCCAACCGAAGAGGATGATCGACTTGGGGCCGGGGATGTGGCGCAGCGCGTTGGCGATGATGATCAGCGCCGCTTCCGGCGATCCGGCTTTGCGCAACTCCTTCTGGTCGAGGCGTCCGCCCAACGCTGGCATCGGCACGATGCGAGGCCACGGCGGTTGGCCGGTGAGCAGCGCCGCCTGCATCGCGTCTTTGATGTGATCTTTGTTGTTGGTGAAGTCGAGGTGGAACTTGAGGTGCGAGTCGAACGAAAAAACGGCCACGCGGTCCTCGGGATCGAGCCAGTCCAGCCAGTCGTCGGCATTGACGACGGTCTGCATCTGCCCGGCCACGCGCGCGCTGTTACGTGCGAAATCGGTCTGGTAGAAAAAAATGAGCAGTCGTCCGCGCGGCGCGGGCTGGTCGAGAGAGGTGTTGATATCGGCGATGTTGGAGTCGATGGCCGCGAGATCGCGCGCGGCGGCGGTCTCCGGAATCCATTCGCTCGACTCGACGACGGCCGGCTTGCCGTCGATGCGCACACGGAAGTCAGCTGCTTTCAGTCCGGTGATCGGATCGCCGCGATCATTGGTGACGCGCGTGTCGACGATGATCCGCTCGACGGTGATGCGCTCCTGGACCTGGGCGCTTGCCGAGGTGGCGACGAGGAGCGCCAGCATTGTCATCCTGAGGCTGCCGGAGGCACGGAGCCGCAGGCGTAGATGCCGGAGGACGGCGAAGGATCTCAAGCTTCCCAAGCTGCGTTGAATCCCAGCGGGTTTCAGCCGGAGTTGTGTATCTTGAGATCCTTCGCCGTCCTGCGCTGCTCCGGCTTCGCCTACGCAGCTCCGGCGGCTCAGGATGACAATCTCGCGCATCGCGCCAGATTACCGCGCCGCGACCGGTTTCACGTTGTCGAAACGGTTGCGATCGATGCGGGTGATGTAGGGATCGATGGCGGCGAACGACGGTTGTTTGTCGGCGACGATAGTGATCGTGTTCGCGCCACTATGGAGCGGGTGCGCGGCTAGATGGAGGATGTCGTTCGCCGTGGCGTCGTCGGGATCGGTTGTGAAGATGCCAATCTCAATCGACTCGTTGATCGGCAGCTCGTGTTCGTCAGCGCGCGATTTGTGCACGGTTACTTGCATCGTCACTTCGAAGCGGCCGTCGGGAACGCGGCGTGAGCTCGCCGAGGTGAGTGTCAGGTCGTAGAGGATCACGTCGCGCGTCCATTCGTTGACGAGGGCGCGATTTTCCGGCGGGGTCACGGCTTCGATTTCATGCAGAAGGTCGTCGATCTTCGGCTGATGACTGGGGCCGCCTTGCGCGGCGACGAAACTGCGCAGAGCGCGGTTGAGACTCTCCTCGCCGAGGAGCTCTTTGAGCGCGTTCATGACGATGGCGCCTTTGCCGTAGTAGAGGTACGCCTGGTCGTCGACGCGCGACAGCGGAACCTCGGCATTGTCGGCCGTCCGGCCGCTGAGATAGCGATCGAGCTCGAAGCCGAGGGAGCGGCGAACCTGTCCGCGGCCATAGCGCTTGTCGAGGACGAGCAGCTCCGAATAGCGCGGCAGCGATTCGATGATCGCGCTGGTGCCGGGGACGACGGCGGGGGTGACGTAATGTCCCCACCACTGATGCGCCACTTCATGCGCGGTGCGCCGCGTGACGAGATCGATCTGCGACGGGTTGCGCGCATCGATGAGGAACGCTCGGCTCTCGCTCAGAAAAACGAGACCTGGCAACGCCAACCCGCCGAACTGCAGGTACGAGGGCGCCTCGGCGATGCGCAACTGCGACTGCGGATAGGGACCGAAACTGTTTTCGAAGACGTGGAGCGAATCGGCGGCCGCGGTCAGAATCCGCGCGACGTTGGCCTGATGCGCGGGATGGTAGTAGACCTCGATCGCGGTCTTGCCGGCGGTTGCATGCGCCACGGCGTAGCGTGCCGAGGCGAAGACGAGATTGTTGTGAATCGGGCGGTCGGAGCGGTAGTGGAAGTACCGGCGGCCGTTGGCGTTCCAATCCTTCAGCAGTTTCCCGGGTGCTAGCGCGATCTGATCGGACGCGGTGGAGAGCGTGATGTCGACGTTGGTCCATTCGACGCCGAGATCGTCGTCGACAAGATCGGTTTCGGCATCCTTCGCAGCGGACGGTGGCAATCCGTGTTTCTTCCGTTCGATCGGATCGCTGATCTCGAAACCGCGGCGGTAGCCCAGGATGGGAAAGCAGCGGGTGGGGGCGATGAACGAGCCGTTCGCGGCGATGGAGTTGTCGGGAGCCGTCGCGGTGAAGCCGCGATGATCGTAGGTTAGGTCGAACTGCAACGTTGTGCGCTCACCCGGTTGAAGCGGGCGGGCGAACTGGATGTCGTACGTCGCGAATCTCTCGTTGCGAGTGAACTTTGCCGCAGTTATCGCGAGGCTGTTCACCGTCGCATCGCGGGAGACGGAGACGAGCACCCTAGCGATCGGTGTCGCACCGTCATTGACGAGGTCGTAGTTGCCGGTGACGTGATAACGGCGCTCGTCCGGATAGAGCTCGACGTTCGCGTTAATCGCCGCGATGTGGGGGCGCGGCATGGCGGCCGTGGCGCGGTAGGTTTTCTCGTAATCCGCGTTCCAATCAACCGCCTCGGCGCGCGACGACCAGCGATTGAGAATGTTGGTGTTGTAGAAGATGAAGGAGGCGAGAGCGATTGCGATCGCTGCGAGGATCGCCGCGATTCGTTTGTCCGCATTTTTCGCAATCGTCTGAAACACGCCTGCGCCGGTCGCGCGCCGCCAGAGTGCCGAGGCGGCGAGGAGGAACAGCAATCCGATCGCCGTCCACAGCGCCATGAACCAGAGGAATGGCGCGGCCGAGGCGCCGAAGCCGTTCATCTCGGTGTACTGCAGCGGTGGCGCGGAGGCGAATTTCAGGAGCGGATGTTCGATGCCGAGGGCGCTTCCGGCCTGGACGAAGATGCCGGCTACGAGGACGGCGAAGAGGCCGAAGTACTTCGAGGGGCTCAGCGTCTGGATGAGCACCGCAAGCATGGCGAAGAGCAGCAGCGGGATGCCGAGGATGGCGGCAAAGGCGAGCAGCAGCGCGGGATGCAAGGCGTGGAAGCCGCGCGCGAGTTGAACGATCACTCCGACGCCGAACCCAGTGACGATGAGCACGATGATCTGCGCGCTCAGCGCGAGCCATTTCGAGAGGACGAAGACGGCGTTCGACGACGGCGTAGCGTTTAGGATCTCGGCCATGCCGACGGCGCGTTCGCGCCAGATCAGCTCCGCGCTGTAGTAGATGATGATGACGGTGGCCACGAGCCCGAGCGGCTGGCGCAGCGTGCCGAGGATCAGCGACGTGGTTGGGTAAAACGCGGCGCCATATTCGCCGCCGGCGACGTCGGAGAGGATCTCCATCGCCGCCAGGCCAGCCCACAGAATCGTGAGCAGGATGAACGGGATGCTGCGAAGGACGGAGCGCAGCTCGATGCGCGTGGCGGCGTGTAACTTTGCAGCCAATCCTGAGCCGCCGGAGCGAAGCGGAGGACGGATCAGGATCTCCTCGCGCCTCTCGGCACACAATCCTGAGCCGCCGGAGCGAAGCGAAGGACGGATCAGGATCTCCGGTGATACCGCGCGGGCGGTGCCGATCCTAACCGCCCGTGCGGTCACACCGGAGATCCTGACATGTTCGCTTCGCTCACCGTCAGGATGGAGTGCTGATACGGCTGGTTTCGACTTCGCCAAAACGCGAAACGAGAAGCGCTTGTAGACGACAAACCAGACGACTGCAGCAAACGCGAGCCAGATGACGCGGTTGACAAGAAAGTCTCCGGTCAGCGCGATCAGGCGCGTGTTGCGAGCGTCCGGCGTCCAGTAGCGCGTCTGTTCGAAGAACGCGGAGAGGCCGAACGGATCGAGCAGCGACGCGCCGGCGGAGCTGGTCGCGCTGGGCGCCGAGGCGGCCATCAGAGGCGAATTCGTGAACGCGGCAGCGGCGAAGTAGAAGACGTAGATGGCCACCGCGCCGACGACGCTGGCCAGAACGCTCCTCGTCAGCGTGGCGATGCCGAAGAGCGTTACGCCGGCGACGAGCATGCCGGGCAGCACGAGTATCAGCAGCGTCCAGAGATAGGGGATGATCGAGAACGGACCGACGCGCGAGGCGTCGTGCAGCGGCAGAATCGCGGCCAGCATCATTCCGATCGCCGTCGCGCTGAACACCGTGAATGCGGCCAGGAACGATCCCGCGAAACGGCCGAACAGATACGGGAACTTTTCGACCGAGGTGCTGAAGACGATCTCTTCGAACTGGTACTCGCGGTCGCGCACCACCGAGTTCGCGCAGAAGATGGCGATGGCGAAGACGGCGGCCAGCGAAATCAGCCCCATCGTCTGCGCGATGTCGTACGGCGAGTTGACGTACACGTTGGCCGGACCGAATCCTGTCGCGGTCAGTGCGAAGCCGAAGCCTGCGAAAAAGAGCGCCGCGGCGATGAACGAAACCTGCCGCGTGTGATAGCGCCACTCGAAGCGGATGACGTCCTTCAGCACACGCTGTCCCGCAGCACGGAGAAGTAGACGTCTTCGAGATCGGGGATCACCAGCTCGCAGCCCGCTTCCGGCGCCGCGTCGGCCAGCATGTGCACGCGCGTCTCGCCGCCAAAAAGATGCGTGGAGATGACCGTGTGCGTGGAGCGGTATTCAGGAATGGCCTGCTTCGGCACGGTCTTGCGCCACACGCGCCCGTTGAGACTCGCGATCAGCTCCGACGGCTTGCCTTCCACGAGCACGCGCCCACCGGCGAGCACGGCCATGCGCGGACAGAGGTCGCTCACATCCTCGACGATGTGCGTGGAGAGGATGACGACGATGTTCTCCCCGATCTCGCTCAGCAGGTTGTGAAACCGATTTCGCTCCTCGGGGTCCAATCCCGCGGTCGGCTCGTCGACGATGACCAGTTTCGGATCGCCGAGGAGCGCCTGCGCGATGCCGAAGCGCTGGCGCATGCCGCCGGAGAAGGTGCTGACGGCGCGCTTGCGAACGTCCCAGAGGTTGGTGAGGTTGAGCAGCGACTCGATCTGATCTTTGCGATCTTCGACACCTTTGAGAATCGCGAGGTAGTCGAGCAGTTCGATGGCCGGAATGCGCGGATAGACGCCGAAGGTCTGCGGAAGGTATCCGAGTTTTCCGCGTAGCAAACGAGGATCTTCACTGACGTTTTCGCCGTCGAAGGTGATCGTGCCGGAGTCGGCCTCCTGCAGCGTGGCGATCGTGCGCATGAGCGTCGACTTGCCCGCACCGTTCGGGCCGAGGAGTCCGAAGAGTCCGCGATCGATATTGAGAGTGACGTCGTTGAGGGCTTTGACGCCGTTGGGATAGGTCTTGGAGAGATGGGAGATGGCCAGCATGAACTGCTCCTAGGCGGATTGGAAGTTATCTGTACGTGGAGTGGTGTCCGCGGTTTCAGTTTTTGTCATCCTGAGCCGCCGGAGCGACGTAGCGCGAAGCGCGTAGATCGCGCAGGACGGCGAAGGATCTCAAGATGCGCAACTCCGGCTGAAAACACCTGGGATTCAACGCAGCTTGGGAAGCTTGAGATCCTTCACCGTCCTGCGCCGTCTCCGCCTTCGGCTACGCGGCTCCGGCGGCTCAGGATGACAAACGGGATGACAAACCGATGCGGCGCGGCGTTGCGGTGAGAGACAATCCTCCGATGCGCAAATTGATCCTCCTCACGACCCTCCTCCTCGCCGCTACCGCGTCAGCTGCTACGTTCGACGAGATGTTTCTCGATCGCACGATGCGCGTGAACTACTTCCACACCGGCAATCATGGCGAGGAGCTGATCGCGATCGATTCGGTCGTTTCGGATGGTCCGTGGCCCGGCAGCCGCACGCGCCTCATCGACACGCTCAACCTCGGCAACTACTACTTCGAGGTCGTCGACCGCGATACGAATCAGGCCATTTACTCGCGCGGATTCGCGTCGGTGTTCGGTGAGTGGCAGACGACGGATGAGGCGAAGGAGCGGGCCGGTACGTTCGCGGAGTCGGTGCGCTTTCCGTGGCCGAAGAAGCCGGTGCAGCTTGTGATCAAGAAGCGCGATGCGAACGGGGCGTTTCAGCAACTGTGGTCGACGCTGATCGATCCATCGTCGCGCTTCGTGAATCCGTCCGAGCGCAAGGCGGCGGGACGCGTGTGGAACGTGATCGAAAACGGTGCGCCGTCGGAGAAAGTCGATCTGCTCGTGATCGGCGAGGGTTACACGGAGAGCGAGCTGCCGAAGTTTCACAAGGACGTCGAGCGGATGGTGGGGAAACTGTTCGCGACAGAACCGTTCAAGAGCCGGCGCAAGGACTTCAACGTTCGCGCGCTCGATCTCGTCGAACCCGCCAGCGGCGTCCATCGTCCGCGCACCAGCGACAACCGCCGCACGATGACTGGAGTGCAGTACAACATCTTCGATTCGGAGCGCTATGTGCTGACGCTCGACGATCACCGCATGCGCGATGTGGCGTCATCGGCGCCGTACGATTTCCTCGAAATCCTCGTCAACGAGAAGCAGTACGGCGGCGGCGGAATCTTCAACGATCAGGCTACGGCCTGCGTCGACAGTGCGTTTGCGGAGTATGTGTTCGTACACGAGTTCGGGCATCACTTCGCGGCGCTGGCGGACGAGTACTACACGTCGCCGGTGTCGTATGCGACCAGCGGCAGCAGCGAGCATCCGGAGCCGTGGGAGCCGAACGTGACCGCGCTGCACGATCCGGCGAAGGTGAAGTGGCGCGACCTCGCCGATCCGTCCACGCCGATGCCGACGCCGTGGGACAAGGATGCGTTCGAGAAGCACAGCCTCGAGATCCAGAAGGAGCGCGCCCACCTTCGCGCGATCAATGCGCCGGAGTCGGAGATGGACAAGCTCTTCACTGCTGAGCGCGCATGGGAGACCTCATTCCTCGGCGGACAGAAGTTCGCCGGTAAAGTGGGCGCATTCGAAGGCGCGGCGTATGAGCCGCGCGGCCTCTATCGTCCCGAGGTCGATTGCATCATGTTCACGCGCGATGAGGTCGGGTTCTGCCGCGTGTGCCGGAAGGCGATCGAGCGGATTATCGACAACTACTCGCGGTAGGTGTGCATAGCCGCGGAGCGGCGTCAGAGGGTAGCGAGGGGTTGAGCGAAGCGATACCCCTCGTGAGAAGGATGGTGAGTGGTTTTCTGCCGCGTCAGCGGCAGTGGAACGGTTCGCGCGAACGTCTAGTGCCGCTGACGCGGCACGAATTCGAGGCGCTTTCGTTTTTCGAGGGGTGTCGCTTCGCTCAACCCCTCGCTATCTTCTCAAGCCGCTCCGCGGCGGTGTGATCACTTCCCCATCATCTTCTTGATGCGGCCCACCAGGTCCGTGCCCACCAGCGATTCCGCGGCGTTGAGCACGTTCTGGATCGAGTCGAGGACGTCGTCGCTGCCGCTCCAGTGTTCGCGGAGGATGCTGGCGTCGACGTTGCCGAGGATCTTGTTGAGGACGTAGACGCCGAAGACGAGGTCGTCGAGGTATCCGGCCGGTCCGACCAGCGCCTCGGGGATGAGATCGAACGGCATCACGTAGTACGCGACGGCGCTGCCGAGGAGGACTTTGTCCTTGCCGTTGACGCGCGAGTCGGTGGTCAGGCGCCACAGGAGAATGAAGACGTCGGGGACGAGCAGCAGAAAGCCGGCGGTCTTTCCGACCAGCGCGCCCTTGCTGTCGACGTAGCGCTGGATCGTGTTGCGGATGCGGTCGTAGAAGCGCGTGGCGCGGTCGCGCGGGAGCTGGTCTTGTTCGGCCGCGCCTTGAATCTCGCGCGCGAACTCGGCATCGGTCGCTGCCGCGGCTGCGTCAGGTGTTTCTTCCATTGATTTCCTCCGAAGATGGCGGAAGGTCGGCGCCGCCTCGCCCGAGGGTTACCGCCAGCCCGCCGTCGATAATCCAGATTTTCTGGATATCGGCGTCGATGAATGATGGCAAAAAGCGGTCCAACGAAACGACGAACGTAGCCGGGGCTTCGTAGCGGACCAGATCGGCCGGAAGCCGGTTGCGGACGATGCCGAAGAGAAATTGCGGGATCGGCAGCGCGCCGAATGCGGATGCCGAGGCGATCGGGATGCGCACCGTGTGGCCGCTGGGCTGAATCTCGCGGATGTCGACGGTGAACGGCACGCTGATGATCTTGCGGATCGAGCCGGAGACGCGCAGCAGGCCGTTGGAAAACTGCAGTTCCATCCGCTCGATCGGGTCGACGCGGAAGGACGCCGCGAGGGCGTTGAGCTTCGCGCCGTCGACGCGGGCTTCAATGGTGTCCCAGGAGATGAAGCGTTGCATGTGGGGCAGTAGATTAGTGGATTAGTCGATCAGTAGATCAGAGGAGTGCCGGGAGATCGCTTCCTGATGTACTGGTGGGTCGGAAGATCAGAGAAGCCGAGATCATGTCCTGATCGACTGATCACTGATCTACCGATCTACTAATCCACTAATCTACGAATCCACTATCATGCGCCCCGCCTCATGCCGAAGCGCACCGATATCAAGTCGATTCTCATCATTGGATCCGGCCCCATCGTCATCGGACAGGCGTGCGAATTCGACTACTCCGGCACGCAGGCCTGCAAGGCGTTGAAGGACGAGGGCTACCGCATCATCCTCGTCAATTCGAACCCGGCCACGATCATGACCGACCCGGAGTTTGCCGACCGGACGTACATCGAGCCGCTGACACCGGAGACGCTGGAGCGGATCATCGAGCGCGAGAAGCCGGACGCGATTCTGCCGACGGTGGGCGGGCAGACCGGCATCAACCTGGCCATGGCGCTGTACGAAAACGGCGCGCTGGAACGGCACGGCGTCGAGTTGATCGGCGCGAATGCCGAGGCGATCAAGACCGCCGAGGATCGCCAGCTTTTCAAAGAGAAAATGGTGGAGATCGGCGTCGAAGTGCCGCGCTCCGCATATGCAGCGAGTGAAGAGGATGCCGAGGCGTTTGCCGCGAACATCGGATACCCGCTGGTGATCCGGCCGTCGTTCACGCTGGGCGGATCGGGCGGCGGGATCGCGTACAACGTCGAAGAGTTGCGCTCCGTGGTCAGCCACGGACTGGAGCTCTCGCCGGTGCATCGCGTGCTCGTCGAAGAGTCGGTCATCGGCTGGAAAGAGTTCGAGCTCGAAGTGATGCGCGACAAGGCGGACAACGTCATCGTCGTCTGCAGCATCGAGAACCTCGATCCGATGGGCGTGCACACGGGCGACTCGATCACGGTCGCGCCGCAGCAGACGCTGACGAATGTCGAGTATCAGGCTATGCGCGACGAGGCCAAGCGGATCATCCGCGCCATCGGCGTGGAGACGGGCGGATCGAACATCCAGTTCGCGGTGCATCCGACCACGGGACGCCGGCTGGCAATCGAGATGAATCCGCGCGTGTCGCGGTCGTCGGCGCTGGCGTCGAAGGCGACCGGATTTCCGATCGCGAAGTTCGCGGCGAAGCTGGCCGCGGGCTACACGCTCGACGAGATCCCGAACGACATCACCAGGAAGACGCCGGCGTCGTTCGAGCCGACCATCGATTACGTGGTGGTGAAAATCCCCCGCTTCGCGTTCGAGAAGTTCCGCAAGACGCCGCCGACGCTCGGTCTTTCCATGCAGTCGGTCGGCGAGGCGATGGCTATCGGCCGCACGTTCAACGAGGCGCTGCAGAAGGGACTGCGTTCGCTGGAAATCGGCGTGGCCGGCCTGGAAACGCGCGGCTACGACCGCGACAAGGCTGAGTCGCTGCTGCGCACGCCGCAGCCGGAACGCATCTTCGCCGTCGGCGACGCCCTTCGCGCCGGGATGACCGTCGAGGAAATCCACGCGATCTCGTCGATCGACTGCTGGTTCCTGCGCGAGATCCGCAAGATCATCGAGATGGAGAAGGTCGCCGGCTCGACGAAGATGCTCGCGCTCAAGCGCGAAGGCTTCTCCGATAAACAGATCGCCGTACTCACGAACAGATCGGAATCCGAGGTTCGCGAAGAGCGTCATGCGGCCGGCGTTCGTCCCGTCTACAAACGCGTCGACACCTGCGCCGCCGAGTTCGAAGCGACCACGCCGTACATGTACTCGACGTACGAAACCGAATGCGAAGCGGAGCCGACCTCGCACCGTAAGGTCATGATCCTCGGCTCCGGTCCGAATCGAATCGGGCAGGGCATCGAGTTCGACACCTGCTGCGTCCACGCGTCATTTGCGCTGCGCGAAATCGGCTTCGAGACGATCATGGTCAATTGCAATCCGGAGACGGTGTCGACCGACTACGACACTTCGGATCGCCTCTACTTCGAGCCGCTCACGCTCGAAGACGTGCTGGAGATCGTCGACCTTGAAAAGCCGGAGGGCGTGATCGTGCAGTTCGGCGGACAGACGCCGCTGAAACTGGCCAAATCACTCGCCGCGGCCGGAGTGCCGATGTGGGGAACGTCGGTCGAGTCGATCGACATCGCCGAGGACCGCGAGCGGTTCGGCGCATTGGCGGCGGAGCACGAAATCCTCGTCCCCGAACATGGCACCGGGATGAACGTCGAGGAAACGCTCGAAGTGGCGCGGCGCATCGGCTTTCCCGTCGTCGTCCGGCCGTCGTACGTGTTGGGCGGACGCGCGATGGCCATCGTCTACGACGAGCCGAATCTGCGCGAGTACGTCGGCTACGCGATGGAAGCGGCGCCCGGACATCCGATCCTGATCGACCGTTTTCTCGAAGACGCGATCGAGCTCGACGTCGATGCAATCTCCGACGGCAAGGACGTCGTCATCGCCGGCGTGATGGAGCACATCGAGGAAGCGGGCATTCACTCCGGCGATTCGACGACGGTGATTCCGCCGTACATCATCGGACTGCGCGAGCAGGATCGCGTCCGCCGCCGCACGGTGCAACTGGCGAAGGCGTTGAAAGTGGTCGGCCTCATGAACGTGCAGTACGCGATCTACAAAGGCGATCTCTACGTGCTGGAAGTGAATCCGCGCGCGTCGCGAACGATCCCGTACGTGTCGAAGGCGACCGGCGTGCCGTTTGCGAAGATCGCCGCGAAGGTGATGGCCGGCAAGTCGCTGCGCGAACTCGGCCTGACCTACGAGCCGCGCGTGAAGGACTACTTCGTCAAGGCGCCGGTCTTCCCCTTCGGACGCTTCCCGCGCGAAGACACGGTTCTCGGTCCGGAGATGAAGTCGACCGGCGAGGTGATGGGCTCCGCGCCCACGTTCGGCGAGGCCTACGCCAAAGCACTCCTCGGCGCGGGCATCGATCTGCCGCGTGAAGGGACGGCGTTCCTCTCCGTCAACGACAACGACAAGCGTCCCATCATCGTGCAGCTGGCGAAGGACCTCGCGCAGCTCGGCTTCGGCGTCATCGCGACCTCGGGCACGCGCGATTACCTGCAGAACAACGGCGTGGAGTCGGGCCTGGCGTTCAAGGTGCACGAGTCGGAGCGGCCGAACATCGTCGACCGCATGATCAACGGCGAGGTCAAGCTGATCATCAACACCCCGCTCGGCAAGAAGTCGTTCTACGACGACACGTACATCCGCCGCGCCGCACTCCAACACGGCATCAGCTGCCTGACGACGTTGACCGCCGCGACCGCCGCCGTCGACGGCATCCGCTCCCTGCGCGAAGAGATCAAGACGATCACGACGCTGCAGGAACAGCACGGGCGGTAGGCCCTGGGACCGCGGGCGTCCCGTACGCAGTTTTCGCGCGTGTCTCCGGTACGTACACCTCTCCGGTGGCCTTCGCGCGGCCTTTGGCCGCGGTTGTCGCACGTTTAATCAGCAGGCGTGAACGTGTCGACGTACGAGCACGTGTCGCGTGTCTCACATCGTCGCCCACATCAAAACGCGCTTGAACGTGTAGAAATACGGCGTCGTATCGCCGAGGGCATCGACCAGGCGATCCGTGTACTCGGCTAGGAACTCTTCGTAACGATCGGACGACAGCGCCTCGCGATACGGCGTCAGCGTGGAGCCTTTTGTCCATTCGACGACGTCGCGTGTCGATGGCAGGACGTGGCCGTAGACCTGGAGGCGGACGTGTTGGCGTTTGAATCCGAGGCGGTGGAGGAGGTCGGCGTACGACTCGGGGGGGAGGATGTTGACGGTTCGCGGTTTGATTCCGAATGACTCCGCCACCTCGGCGGCGATGCGGTGTGACGAGTGATCGTGATTCGCGGGCATCTGCACGGCGAGCTGGCCGTTCGGCGCGAGCAGAAGCATGAAGTGCGTGAAGAGCCATTCGTGCTTGGGAATCCAGTGCAAGGCGGCGTTGGAGAAGACGAGGTCGAAGGGACGATCGGGCGTGAATGACTCGATGTCGCCGAGTTGAAAGCGCAGCGTTTCCGATGGCGATGCCTTCTGCAGCATCGACTCGGAGCTGTCGATGCCGAGCGTTTCGGACGCGGCGAACTGTTCGTGCAGTTCGCTCGTCAGCTCGCCGGTGCCGCAGCCGAGGTCGATGATGCGCATGTTCGGGCGCGGCTCGATCAGCGCGGCGAGGTCGCGGAACGGCTGCGCGCGCTCGTTCTTGAAGCGCTCGTATTGATCGACGTCCCAACTCAACGCAGGTGATCCCAATTCATGATCGCGTTCGTCAACAGCGCATAGCTGCCCTGCGTGTTCTGACGCCACATCGGATTGTTCGCGAAAAGTAGGATGTGTCCTTTGCCGCGCGGCGAATCGATGACCACCGGCTTGCCGGCGATTTCTTCGGCTCCGTCGAGCATGCCGGAGAGCAGGAGCTGATCGGGCTGTTTCGCGAAGGAGACGATGACGCGCGGACGATCCTCGGCACGCGGCACGGCGTAGTCGGAGTTCCAGGGAGCATCCTCGGCAGACTGGAAACCCTCCTCGCCCGGCGCAGGCTTTGGCCGCTCCGGCAGCGGAACGAACGGCCGTCCCTGGATGACGTCGGGATCGTTCTTGCCTCCCCGTCCGCTGGGGCGTGATTCGCCCGCCGGCGGCTGGCTCAGGCCGACCTGAAAGATCGGCGTGCTGGCAAAATAGATCGGCAGTGTGTCGTCGTAGCCGGCGGCGATGGGGCTCTTCTTGTCGACGACGCTGGCGAGCAGGATCGTGCCGGGAGCTTTCAGTTTCTGCGGTTCGATGACGCGTACCCAGCGCGCCAGGCCGTACTGCACGGCCCAGATCGACGTGTCGCGCGCCGTGATCAAAAGCCCGCCGTCTTCGACGAAACGGCGCAGCGCGTCGACGCCCGTAAGTCCGAGACCGGGACGCATGTCGTCGGTCTCGTCGATGCCGCCGAGATTCGGTGTGATCTCTGTCTTGTGCCACGGAAGCGCAGGGCCGGGCGGGAGACCGTTGAC
>Ga0157375_10000215_pt1 | contig 53926 bp, 27 predicted proteins | sample M35metaG_FD_115311 | JGI IMG/M metagenome (GOLD analysis project Ga0157375, IMG submission 115311) | Miscanthus rhizosphere microbial communities from Kellogg Biological Station, Michigan, USA - M3-5 metaG | ecosystem: Host-associated > Plants > Roots > Rhizosphere > Soil | place: USA: Michigan...
ACGGCAAGAAGTGAAAAGCGTGCAAAGGAAGTAGGTATTCGTAAAACGGTTGGCGCGAACAAAGGATCGTTGATTGGACAATTCATTGGTGAATCAATTATGATTTCCCTGATCGCTGGCATTCTTGCTTTGATCATCGTTGTATTAAGCCTTCCGGCTTTCAATAAGCTCACCGAGAAAATATTATTCATTGACTGGTCAAGTGTGCCTTTCTGGATGAAGGCTTTGGGCTTCGTTTTGTTTACCGGGGTGCTTGCCGGAAGCTATCCCGCATTTTATCTCAGCTCCTTCCAACCGGTGAAAGTTTTGAAAGGGACATTTCGGCCCGTTAAAGCCCTGGTAACCCCAAGGAAAGTGTTGGTGATCATTCAATTCAGTTTTGCCATTTTGCTCACCATCGCTACAATAATCGTAAAGCAACAAATTGACTACGCTCAAAAGCGTGAGTCAGGCTATGATAGAAACGACCTCATTTATCATTTCCTTACGGGGAATTTGGACAAGAATTATCAATTGGTAAAAAATGAACTGATGAGTAATGGGATTGCTAATTCTGTTACAAAATGCAGCGCACCCATTACTCAGGGCTGGAGCGATACCTGGGGGGTTCAATGGCCTGGTAAAGATCCGAACGACAAGACTGATTTTGATATGTACTGTGCGGATGAATCGATCGTGAAAACGGCCGGTTTCAAATTGGTCAGCGGAAGAGATTTTGACCTCAAACAATTCCCTACGGATTCCAACGCCATGATCCTGAATGAATCTGCCGTGAAAGCCATGAATTTCAAACAGCCCCTCGGACAAACGCTCAAGAATAATGACCAAAACTGGACCGTCATTGGCGTGATCAAAGATTTTATTCTTCAGTCTCCTTATCAGCCCATGAAGCCAATGGTAATCATGGGTGCCAAGGGATGGTTTAATGTGATGCACATCAAATTCAATCATACCCGGACGACGGCTGAAAACCTGAAGGCGGCAGAAGCCATTTTTAAGAAATACAATCCTGAATATCCTTTCGAATACAATTTCGTGGATGAGGAGTACGCAAGAAAATTCAACGACGAGAAGAAGACGGGAACATTGGCCGCCCTTTTTGCCGGGCTAACCATTTTTATTTCCTGCCTTGGACTTTTCGGATTAGCGACCTATATGGCCGAAAACAGGATCAAGGAAATTGCCGTTCGGAAGGTGCTGGGTGCAACTGTAACCGGCATTGCATCTTTGTTGTCAAAGGATTTTCTGAAGTTGGTTTTTGTGTCCATTTTGATTGCCACACCCATCGCCTGGTGGGGCATGCATGCCTGGTTGAAGGACTTCCCCTATCACGTACCGATTCGCTGGTGGGTGTTCTTGCTTTCGGGTTTGCTGGCTTTGCTGATAGCGCTTGCAACCATAAGCTTCCAGGCGGTGAGAGCCGGGTTACAGAACCCTGTGAGGAGTCTGCGATCGGAATAATTAAAAAATAAAAATTAAAAATTCAAAAGTAAAAACACATTTGAATTTTGACTTTTCAATTGATTCCCATGTTTAGAAATTATTTTAAGGTAGCACTGAGGAATCTTTGGCGCAATCGCGGATTCTCGGCACTCAATATTGTTGGACTAGCCCTCGGCGTTACAGCTTTCCTGCTGATCATGAATTATATCCGTTTTGAACACAGTTTTGATGATTTCCTGGCGGGCAAAGAACGGATCTATAGGGTACCCATGACAGTTAGAGAGAAGGATGGCAAGGTTCAAACCTTTGCCTTTACCTATCCGGCGGTTGCGGCGGCATTGAAGTCAAATTTTCCCGAGATACAGGAAACGGTGCGATTCAGAAAGCGTTATGGCGTTGTGCGCTCAGGCGAGAATAAATTCCTGGAAGGAGGTACATTGTATTATGTGGATCCCGCTATTTTCAAAATATTTTCCTTCCCTTTTAAATCAGGCAACGGTGAAACCGGCCTTGCCCAACTTAATGATGCTGTGATTACCGAATCAGCGGCTAAGAAATACTTCGGCAATGCAGATCCCGTGGGTCAGCAGCTGCATTACAATGACGAAGATTATACTGTACGGGGCGTGCTGAAGGACCTGCCGGCAAACTCCCACCTGCATTTTAACGTATTGCTCAATTTTCAGAAATACATTCAGCTCGTTAAGAAGAATGGAGGCGATGCGGATGGCAGTTGGGGCTGGAGTGATTTTTATACCTACGTATTGCTAAAACCGGGTACAAACGCCAAGGCGCTTGAGGCAAAGATCCCGCCCATGGTCGATAGATATCGCGGTGCGGATATGAAGGAGCGCAGTTACCAACTCAGTCTGCAACTGCAGCCCATCAAAGACATTCATCTTCGTTCGAATTATGATTATGAGCTGGAAGGAAATGGAAATCTCAGTTACTTGAAATACCTGGCCATTGCGGCATTGTTCATCTTGTTTATCGCCTGGATCAATTATGTCAATCTTTCAACTGCGCGTGCGCTTGACCGTTCGAAAGAAGTGGGTGTGCGGAAGGTGATTGGAGCGAATCGGTTTCAGCTGATCAGGCAATTCATGACGGAATCTGTTTTTATCAATGTTCTTTCAATTGCAATAGGAATTGTTTTGTTTAGTCTTTTGCTGATACCTTTCTCTTCATTGGTGCAGCAGCAGGTAGCTGACCTAAAGATGATGGGCACGCAATTCTGGCTAATGATCGGGGCCCTCTTCTTTGTGGGAACCATTCTGGCAGGATTCTACCCCGCCTTTGTGATGTCTTCCTTTAAACCTATACAGACTTTGAAATCCTCCCCCGGATTTTCCGGGAAGGGTACCAATAACCAGTTTTTGAGGAGATCGTTGGTGGTCATTCAATTCTCCGCAGCGATCGTGTTGATCGCGGGGGCCATCGGGTTTTACCAACAACTCCGGTATATGAGCAATCGTGACCTGGGCGTGGATATTCAACAGACTTTGGTACTGAATCAAACGATCGGGCTCGACAGCAGCAAGATTATTTCTGTTCAATCGTTTATCGATGACCTGAAATCAAACCCGGACATAAAATCCGTAACCGCATCCACCTCCGTTCCCGGAGGCGAGGTAGGTGGCTCCGAAGGATTTACGCTGGGCACTTCCCTTGCCGAAAAACGATGCCGGGTTTTCGGAATCGACGACCAGTTTATCAATGCGTATGGCCTAAAGATTGTGGCCGGCCGTGCTTTCGATAAGGATCCAAAATCCACCGATGCCAACACCCGCATCAATGTAATCGTGAATGAAACAGCGGCGAAAATTTTTGGATTCGGCAAGAGCGAAGAAATACTTGGAAAGGAATTGCACGCCGGAAAAACAACATCTACCGTCATTGGTGTGATGAAAGATTATCACCAGGAATCACTTCAGTTTAATTATGATCCCATCGTATTCTATCCGGGTGTTGAAAATGAATTTGGTAATTTTTCCTTGAAAGTTCATACTTCCAACATGCCTCAATTGCTGTCATTTGTAAAGAAGACCTGGACAGCGAGGTTCCCTGAAAGTCCATTCACTTATAATTTCCTGGATGAGCGCTACGATGCGCAATACAAAAACGACAGGCTGTTTTCAACCGTACTTTTGCTTTTTACCGCCCTGGCTATCGTCGTGGCCTGCCTGGGCCTGTTCGGACTTTCATTGTTCACCGTTGCGAAGCGCGCCAAGGAACTCAGCATCCGCAAGGTGTTGGGCGCATCCATCTTCCAGGTGGTTTCACTAATCACGAAAGATTATTTGAAGCTGGTATTGCTGGCAGGTTTGGTAGCAATTCCCGCAGCCTGGTATTTACTCAGGAACTGGTTAAACGATTACGCTTTTCATATAGAGATTGGCTGGTGGTTCTTCCTGGTTCCGTTGGTGCTGATCATTTTGATTGCGGGTGCAACCGTTTCCTACCAATCGCTCAAGGCGGCATTGGCAAATCCTGTGAAATCATTGAGAAATGAGTGAGATCGACAACAAGGTTTATAGAAGAAAGAGCGAGACCAGGGTGCGGAGTTTTGCAGGGCTGTCTCTTGCAATCCTCTTTCTGTAAACGCTTAATTTTTTTACAATGATCAGGAACTACTTTAAAGTGGCATTTCGCAATCTTTGGAAGAACAAAGGATTTACCGCCATCAATATCATCGGACTTGCTACAGGCCTCACCACCTGCCTGTTAATTTTGTTTTTTGTGATGGACGAGTTGAGCTATGACAAATACAATACGAAGCTCGACAGGATCTACAGGATTGACAACGATATCAAATTCGGAGGAACGCATTTCATATTGGCCGTAAGTCCGGAACCCATGGGCCCGGCTGTAAAAAGAGATTACCCACAAGTGGAGCAACAAGTTCGTATGCGCAACTACGGCGGCATGCTGGTCAAGAAGGGCAACGAAAACATCATGGAAGGCATGGTCCTTTATGTGGACTCCACCATTTTTGATGTATTCACATTTCCGATGATTGAGGGCGATCCCAGGACGGCACTCGTAGATCCCAAATGCGTGGTGATTACGGAGACGATGGCCAAAAAATATTTCAACACCACTAAAAATGTAGTGGGGCAGAGACTCGTCATCAATGATACGTCAAGTCTTAAGGTCACCGGTGTAATGAAGGATATCCCCCGAGAATCCCATTTCCGTTATGATTTTTTTATTTCCCTAAATGGTTCCATCGAACCCTGGGAAGTAGGCAACTGGGTCAGCAATAACCTGAATACGTATATCGTGCTCAAGCCTGGTACGAATCCAAAAAAATTTGAAGAGAAACTGGCAGAGTTGAACGATCGTTACATCGGGCCACAGGCCAAACAACTTTTGGGGGTGACCATGGAAGAATTCAAAAAAAGTGGTAACAGGGACGAGCACTTGTTGTTTCCTTTGAAAAAAATCCATCTCTACTCCAACAAAACTGCTGAGCTCGATGCGAATGGAAGTATCCAATACGTCTACATATTTTCTGCCATTGCTATTTTCATACTTGTCATAGCGTGCATCAATTTCATGAATTTATCAACAGCACGATCGTCCAATCGCGCGAAGGAGGTAGGGGTGCGAAAAGTGTTGGGTTCGATGCGAAAAAACCTGGTGTGGCAATTTCTTACAGAATCCATGCTCATCAGTTGTATTGCCCTTGTATTGGCTTTGGCTTTTGCAATCCTGTTACTTCCCTTCTTTAACCAGTTATCGGGTAAAGAGATGAGTATTTCCCTGCTCACCAATTCATGGGTGTTGCCTTCACTCGTTATCCTGGTGTTGGTGGTCGGCTTCCTGGCCGGAAGTTACCCGGCTTTTTACCTCTCTTCTTTCCAGCCCATCATGGTACTGAAGGGCAAACTGGCAAAGGGATTCAAGAGTGGTTGGCTAAGAAGCAGCCTGGTGGTATTTCAATTCGCCGTTTCCATTATTCTGATTGTTGGAACCGCCGTCATTTATAAACAACTGAATTATATCAGAACCAAAAACCTGGGATTCAATCGCGACCAGGTATTGGTGCTGCAGGATACAGACCCGCTTGGCAATCAGGCCAAGGCCTTCATGCAGGAAGTTTTAAACATGTCGGGCGTAAAGAACTCGACCATGACGGCATTCCTTCCTACCAATAATTGGAGAACCGACAATGCGCTATATACCGAAGCCGTGCCCGACGAAAAACACGCAGCATCTATGCAGATTTGGAATATCGATGAGGGATATATCCCAACATTGGGTATGCAAATGGCGCAGGGGAGAAATTTTTCCAAAGACATGCCAACTGATTCCAATGCGATCATCATCAACGAGGCAGCAGCCAGGCTTCTCGGCTTCCAGGACGCAGTAGGAAAGAATCTTTATTCATGGGATAATTTTCCTGACAAGAAGCTTTTCCCTTATCACATCATCGGCGTCATAAAAGATTTCAATTTCAACTCGCTTCGCGAGCAGGTGAGCCCAATGGCGCTCAAGTTGCGCGAACAAAGGAGTGGAATGGCGTTTAAGGTGGATACAAAAAACATTCAATCGCTCGTGAGCCAGATCGAAGGCAAATGGAAAGCAATGGTGCCTGGTATGCCATTTAAGTATTCCTTTATGGATGATGACTTCAACAATATTTATAAAGATGAGACGCGAATTGGAAGGATCTTCGTGAGCTTTGCTTCGCTCGCCATATTTATTGCCTGCCTGGGATTGTTTGGGCTCGTAACTTATGCTGCTGAGCAACGTATTAAGGAAATAGGCATCAGGAAAGTGCTGGGCGCCAGTGGCGGGAACATCGTCTCGATGTTATCGAAGGATTTTCTCAAGCTGGTTGCAGTATCGCTGGTGTTTGCAATTCCGGTGGCGTGGTGGGCCATGAACAGATGGCTGCAGGATTTTGCCTACCGGGTAAATGTTGGCGTTTGGGTTTTTGTCATTGCGGGCTTTTTGGCGCTGCTCATTGCACTTGTTACAGTGAGTTTCAAGGCCATCGGAGCGGCATTGATGAATCCGGTTAAGAGTCTTAGAACGGAATGAATTAGAGATTGTGGATTGAGGATTGTGGATTGTAGATATGGCAATCCACAAGCAACAATCCACAATCCACAATCTATAATCTTGAATTCTAAATCATGATAAAAAATTATCTCATCATCGCATTGCGCAATTTGCGCAAATACAAGTTCATCTCTTTTATCAATCTGTTTGGTTTGACGATTGGGTTGACCTGTTGCCTGCTCATCCTGGCTTATATCTTAAACGAACTAAGTTTCGACAGGTATAACAAACAGGCTGACAAAATTTATCGCGTGACGCGGACGTTCCGGAATCCCGAGACAAAGGCCATATCGCTTCAGCTTGGCACCGTTGCTCCGCCATTCGGGCCTTTGCTGAAGAACGATTTTAAGCAGATCGAGAAAATGACGGTCATGTTACCCAATGGTAACATCGGTATGCGCTACGGCGACAAGATATTTAACGAAACCAATTCTTATTTCGCCGACGAGCACTTGTTTGATGTATTCGACGTAAAAGTGTTGAAGGGAAATCCTGACAAGGCGCTCACCGATCCTTTTTCTGTCATGTTGAGTGAGGAGATAGCGAAAAAGTATTTTGGAAGCGAAGATCCCATCAATAAGCAAGTGAAATTGGACAACCAGTTCAATTGCAAAATCTCAGGCGTATTCAAGTCTTTTCCTGCCAATTCCCATATTCATCCCGAATTGCTAATTGCATTCAACACCTTACGCGATTCCGCGATCTACGGGGAAGAAAACCTGCGTACGAATTGGGGAAATAATTCATTCCTGACTTATATCGTGCTGCCCGATGATGCAACAGCAAAGACTATCGAGGCACAGTTGCCGGCTTTCATCGATCGCCAGATGCCCGCGGGCTATTATGGTAAATACGCAAAGAGTGCTGGCACAGATCTTCACCTGCAAAAGCTGACAGATATCCACTTGCGTTCTCACCTTGACTATGAAGCCGAAGAGAACGGCGACATCAAGCGCGTGTATATTTTTGCGGCCATTGCACTTTTCATTCTTTTGATTGCCTGTATCAATTACATGAATCTCTCCACGGCGAGGTCGGCACTGCGTGCCAGGGAAATCGGCATCAGAAAAGTAGTGGGTGCCGAGCGAAAGGAATTAATCACTCAATTTTTAACTGAATCTGTATTGATAGCCTTTACGTCGATGATACTGGCCATCGGACTTACCTTTCTCCTGCTGCCGGCGCTGAACAAGGTATCGGGACAGGAACTGTCGATGTCTATTTTCCGCAGCCCCAGGTTCATCGCGTCGCTGATTTTGATTCCGGTGGCAGTGGGTCTGCTTTCAGGGATCTATCCCGCCGTCTTCCTGTCTTCATTTAAGCCCGTTTCCGTATTGAAAGGATTATTTAAGGCAGGCGGCGCAAATATCTCTTTTCGAAAAGTATTGGTGACTGTGCAATTCGCCATTTCAATTATTCTGATCATCAGTACAGGCATCGTGTACTTGCAAATGCGCTATATGCAAAACAAGAATCTGGGCTACGACAGGGATCACATTGTAACAATGGCTTACACCAGCGCCCTGGCCGACCGTTATGACGCATTTAGAAATGATTTGTTGTCAAACGCATCCATTAAGGACGTGGCGCGCTCATCAAGAATTCCAACCGGACGGTTGTTGGATAATATGGGCGCAGCCATCGATCGCGGAGATTCACTCACGCCAATCAATTCTGATATCAAATACCTGGCAACGGATCAGGATTTCATCAAGACATTCAATATTAAAATGGTAGCGGGACGAGCATTCTCCCGCGATTTCGGGACGGATACATCAGCCTATTTGATCAACGAAGCCGCAGTGGCGGCGCTGGAACTTAAGAGCAATGAGAGTGCAATTGGAAAGAATTTCAGATATGGAGGAAGAGACGGTAAACTGGTGGGTGTATTTCACGATTTTCATTTCGAGTCGCTTCACCAGAAAATTGTGCCCATGGTCATGGTATTACCCGTGAATGCAAATAACTATAACCGCCTTTCCATTAAGATTGCGGGTAACAATATCCAGGGAGCGCTTTCACACATAGAGAATGTCTGGAAAAAATTCCTTCCGGAGACGCCTTACCAATCCACCTTCCTTGATGAGAACTTTAACCGTCTTTACACTTCTGAACAAAGACAAGGTACCCTGTTCACCATTTTCGCTGCCATCGCTATTCTAATTGCTTGCCTGGGCCTCTTTGGTTTGTCGGCCTTTGCCATCACACAACGCATAAAAGAAATTGGGATCAGGAAGGTGCTGGGTGCAAATGTGGGATCCATCGTGCAACTGTTGTCGAAGGACTTCCTGAAACTTGTTGGTTTGGCTGCATTGATCGCATTTCCTATTGCATGGTATGCCATGCACAATTGGCTAAATGATTTTGCCTACAGAACAAATATTCCCTGGTGGTTATTCGCCGTGGCTGGAATTATGTCGGCGATTATTGCATTGTTCACAATCAGTTTCCAGGCAATTAAGGCGGCTTTAGCGAATCCGGTAAAAAGCCTTCGCTCTGAGTGAGCGTCGGCTTTCGTAGAGAGCCTCAAAGGCGAATGATTCCCTTTCACCTTTGACCTTTCGCCTTTGTGCTTTCATAAATGAACATCCTGTGTTCGAAAACGGACATAGCCCATCATCCATTCTTCCTGAAACCCTTGTCAATAAGGCCATTGGACAATGGCATACCCATTGAATGAGAAGCCAACAGTAAGGCCGGAACGCACACTGGATAAGCGTGCACCGGGTTAAATTAAAACAAGATGTTGCTGGCTGCCTGGGCCATTCACACCCACCCTGCAACATCTTAAGAAACGAGTAGTCTTTATATTTTAAATCCATTTCAATAACATAATCATGAAAAAAGCAGCAATTTCTTTATTCTTCTTTTTGGTCGGTTTCTCAGTAATGGCCCAAAACGACAAGGAGCCTTACATGACCAAAACATTTGCCGGAGTGAAAGTCCAGAATGTTGAAGCACAAACTTCCGGGGGCAGCATTTCAGTTAATGGTAATAGCCAGGGTGACCCCAAAATAGATGTAATCATCACCGGCAATGGCAACAGCTGGAATAACATTTCCAAAGACGAAATCCAAAAGCGCCTTGCTGAAGACTATGATCTTACAATTGAAGCTAAGGACGGTAAATTAACCGCTAAGGCTAAGCGCAAGGACAGGAACAATGACGACTGGAAAAAGTCACTCAACATTTCCTTCAAAATTTATGTCTCTCAAAATGTTTCTACCAATCTTTCAACCAGCGGTGGCAGCATTAGTATCAAATCATTGAATGGTACGCAGGATTTCACAACCAGCGGTGGCAGTCTGAATGTGGAGGGTGTAAGCGGAAAAGTGAAAGGAAGAACCTCTGGCGGAAGTATTACATTGAAAGATTCCAAAGACAATATCGATCTCAATACCAGTGGCGGCAGCATCAATGCTGAAAACTGTTCTGGCAATCTGCGCCTGGGAACTTCAGGTGGTTCATTGCACCTCGAAAAACTGAAAGGAACAATTGATGCAAATACCAGCGGTGGCAGCGTACACGGTGTGGGAATTGACGGAGATCTTTCCGCTCATACTTCCGGAGGCAATGTTGACTTAAAAGATATTGCGGGCAACCTTGAAACGTCTACCAGCGGCGGCAACATTGACGTGGAATTGCTAAGGGTTGACAAGAGCATCAGGATCACAAATTCATCAGGCAGTATTGATATCACGCTTCCCAAAGACAAGGGTATGAACCTTGATCTGCATGGAGAAAGGGTAAAAGTTGACAAGCTGGATCATTTCAGCGGTGATACAGATGAGCACTCAATTGTAGGTCAATTGAATGGCGGCGGCGGAAGGGTATACGCGAATGCAGGAAGCGGAAGAGTCTATGTGACGATGAAGTAGACCGTTGTTCGTTGTTCGGTGTTCGTTGGCTGTGATTTATTTGGTTAACGATCAACGGTCAACGAACAACGGCAAACGAAGTATCCAGCATCTAGAATCTAGAATACATCATGATAAGGAACTACATCAAAGTCGCGTTTCGAAACTTGAAGAAAAGTTTAGGCTACAGCACCATTAACGTACTCGGACTAGCCGTGGGCCTGGGGGTTGCCATGCTGATTGGACTATGGATTTGGGATGAAATGACCTATGATCACTACTTCCCAAATCACAAGCACCTGGCGCAGGTGATGACCACACAAACTTTCAATGGCAACACCGGGACCGGTCAGGCTGTGGCCGTTCCAATGGGTGCAGAATTGAGAAATAAACATAGCGACGACTTCAAATACGTTAGCCTCGCATCATGGAATTTTGATCATATCCTTGCCGTAGGAGAGAAGAAGATCAAGAAAAATGGAATGTGGGCGGAATCGTACTTCCCAATCATGCTTGGGCTAAAGATGGTGCATGGAAAAGCGAATGCGCTGTCGGATCCTTCATCCATTTTATTGAGCAAATCGATGGCCACTGCGCTTTTCGGCAATGCAGATCCCATCAACCAAACGGTTAGGATCGACAACAGGACTGATTTCAAAGTAGCGGGTGTTTTTGAAGATATGCCCAGGAATACCAGTTTTAATAATGTGGAATTCTTCCTGCCTTGGGAGAAGTATGTATCGATGGAGGAATGGCTCAAAAATGCTGCCACGCAATGGGGCAACCATTCCTTTCAACTTTTTGTACAGCTCAATGAAAATGCTGATTTCGACAAAACAATCAATAAGATTAAAGGAATTCCAAAGGAACATGGAATGGACAAGGACGGCAAAGAGGAAACGACGCTGCTGGCCATGGACAACTGGCACTTACGGAATAAATTTGAAAATGGAAAATTTACTGGCGAAGGTCGTATCGAGTTTGTATGGCTTTTCGGAATTATAGGCATATTCGTGTTGTTACTTGCGTGCATCAATTTCATGAACCTGAGCACGGCTCGGTCAGAAAAACGTGCCAAAGAAGTGGGAATCCGAAAGACTGTTGGATCGCTAAGGCAACAACTCATTGGTCAGTTCCTGAGTGAGTCCATCATGGTGTCATTGATGGCGCTGGTTCTCTCTTTGATATTTGTATTGCTTTCGTTGTCCTGGTTCAACCAGGTCGCCAGCAAGGAAATTCATTTCCCGTGGGCGTATCCGTCATTCTGGATACTGATCGTTGGATTTACCGTTGTCACAGGACTTGTTTCTGGCAGCTATCCTGCTTTTTATCTGTCTGGTTTCGATCCGGTGAAGGTGTTGAAAGGTACGTTTAAGGTGGGCCGTTATTCATCACTTCCAAGAAAGATCCTGGTGGTGGTACAATTTACGGTGTCCATCGCGCTGATCATTGGCACCATCATCGTCTTTCGCCAGGTGCAACACGCCAAAGACAGGCCGGTTGGATACACAAGGGAAGGGTTGATCACGGTGATGATGAACACGCCTGAGATCTATGGACATTATAATGAACTTAAGCAAGACCTCCTGAATACCGGTGTAGTGGCAAATTTTGCTGAATCAAGCAGTCCCTCCACGGGTGTTTGGTCGAATCAAATTGGTTTTAATTGGAAAGGTAAGGATCCAAATTCAGTTCCCTTGTTCGGTATCGTTGCCGTAACGCATGATTTTGGCCCCACCATCGATTGGAAGATTAAAGAAGGAAGAGATTTTTCAAGAGATTTTGCCGACTCTGGTGCACTTATCCTGAACGAATCTGCAGTGAAACTCACTGGATTGAAAAAAGTGGTGGGTGAAACGATTCACTGGAACGACAAAGACCATCAGGTGGTTGGCGTGGTGAAGGACATGGTGATGGAATCACCCTACACACCGATCAAGCCTACTATATTTTTTGTTGAATACGGTTGGGCAAATGTGATCACCGTTCGAATCAAACCGACGGTTCCAGTGCGGGAGGCTTTGTCCAAGATTGAGCAGGTGTTTAAGCGCGTAAATCCGGGGAGCCCTTTCGAATATCAATTCACTGACGAAGACTATGCGAAGAAATTTGAAGACGAAGAGAGGATTGGAAAATTAGCAACTGTGTTTGCGGTGTTGGCCATATTCATTTCCTGCCTGGGCTTGTTTGGATTGGCTTCCTTCGTAGCAGAGCAGCGCACAAAGGAAATTGGCGTCAGGAAAGTGCTGGGTGCTTCGGTGCTCAATCTGTGGGGAATGTTATCGAAAGATTTTGTAATGTTGGTGATCATCTCTTGTTTGACATCCATTCCGATCGCGTGGTACTTCCTCCAAAAATGGCTGGATAAATACGAGTATCGAACCAGTATCAGTTGGTGGATATTTGCTGTTGCTGCGACCGGTGCATTGGTAATTACCCTGCTTACCGTAAGTTTTCAGGCCATCAAGGCCGCCCTGGCGAATCCTGTGAAAAGTTTAAGAAGCGAATAAGAGTTCAAAGTTCAGCGTCCAGAGATCGGATTCGGAAAACGTTTCCGCCTCATATCTCAAGCCTGAACCTTGAACTTTGAACTTGCCCGCCGGCAGGCAGGCTTTGAACTCATCCGCTATGTTCCGCAGCTACTTCAAGATTGCCATGCGCAATCTTATAAAGAACAGGATTTACGGTATCATCAACATACTTGGACTTGCAACCGGTATGGCCGTAGCATTGCTGATCGCCTTTTGGATCGTTGATGAAATCTCGTTCGACCGGAATTTTCCAAATTCAGATCGCATCATGCGCGTGGTGGTAAACCGCCACCATAGCGGCGAAGTAAGCACTGGCTGGGATCAACCTTACCTGCTCGGTCAAACGATGCGTGAAGAATATGGTAGCGATTTCCAGGACATTTCGATGACGTCCTGGAGTTATGGACATTTTCTCAAACAAAATGAAACCAAGGTATCCCGTGAAGGCATGTTTGTGGAGCCGCAGTTCCTGCGCATGTTTTCAATAAAGCTCACCAGGGGCGAAACCAATGCGCTGAAAGATCCACGCGCCATTGTGATCAATGAAAGCCTCGCAAAGGTATTATTCGGGAATGAGGATCCGATTGGCAAGACTGTCGAAATTGACAACTTCAGCAACACAAAAGTGAGTGGTGTGTTTGCCGACTTTCCGGGAAATTCTTCTTTCGCGCCCGTTTCCTTTTTGCTTACATGGGATCTTTATACTAGTGATTATCCCTGGGTTAAAGCATCCAGCCAAAACTGGGGCAATTCTTCTTTCCAAACCTTTGCGCAGCTCAAGCCTTCCGGAGATCAGGAAAAAATCGGTGCGAAGATCAGGAACCTGATCCAACGCCACAACATGAAAGCCGATGACAAGCCGGAACTTTTTCTCTATCCCATGACCAGGTGGCATTTGTATGAAGAGTTCAGGAATGGTGTAAACTCAGGCGGGTCAATTCAGTTTGTATGGATGTTTGGCATCATCGGTGCCTTCGTGTTACTCCTGGCCTGCATCAATTTTATGAATCTGAGCACGGCCCGGTCAGAGAAGCGCGCAAAAGAAGTGGGCATTCGCAAAACGATTGGGTCATTAAGAAAACAATTGGTCATCCAGTTCCTTGGTGAATCTTTTTTGTTGGTGTTGTTGGCATTCGTCCTTACGCTCCTGCTGGTGCAACTCGCACTTCCGGCTTTCAACGAGCTTTCGGGAAAGACGATGCACATTCCTTTTTCAAACCTGGTTTTTTGGCTGGCCAGTTTTGGGTTTATTTTAATTACCGCTCTTTTGGCGGGGAGCTATCCGGCTATCTTTCTTTCTTCTTTCCGTCCGGTCCAGATTTTAAAAGGTAGTTTCAAAGTCGGACGCAGCGCGAGTATTCCAAGAAAGATATTGGTAATTGTTCAGTTTACCGTATCTCTTACATTGATCATGGGAACGCTGGTGGTTTACCGGCAAATCCTATTTGCTAAAAGTCGTCCCTTGGGCTATGAGCGAAATGGGCTTATCACAACCTATGGTTATCCGATTTCGGAATTCTCAAATCAACATCCGCGATTTGACTACCTGCGAGGGGAATTAAAAAAGACCGGCGCCGTCCTTGACGTAGCGAAAATGTCTGGCCCTTTAACCAACCTTTATTCTAATCAAACTGATTTCGACTGGCCAGGAAAAGATCCGAATATGGTGGCTTCGTTCGGCGTCGTTTGGGTTACGCAGGATTTCGGAAGAACTGTTCATTGGGAGGTATACCAGGGAAGGGACTTTTCGAATTCATTTGCCTCTGATTCTGCGAGCATCATACTAAACGAAGCGGCTGTGGATTACATGAGTCTGAGTGATCCAGTTAACAAGATGATTCAATACAATGGTTTACCGGTGCGGGTGATCGGTGTTATAAAGAATTTATTGATGGAATCTCCTTACACGCGCGTGAAGCCAACTGTATTTTTGTGCAGTCACCAGAATGCAGGGGTGCTTCTGATGAAACTGAATCCCCGTCTTTCACCATCAGCCGCACTCGCCAAACTTGAACCGGTATTTAAATCTTTCAAGCCGGAAAGTCTGTTTGAAACTCAGTTTGTGGATATGGAATACAACCTGAAGTTTCAAAATGAAGAACGAATCAAAACGCTCGCTGCTTTCTTTGCTGTTCTGGCAGTCCTGATTAGTTGCCTGGGATTATTTGGCCTGGCATCTTTTGTTGCGGAGCAAAGAACCAAGGAAATTGGCGTACGAAAAGTTTTGGGTGCTTCCGTGTTCAGGATTTGGAAAATGCTGTCGAAGGAATTTGTTTACATGGTGCTAATTGCCTGCTTCATTGCAATTCCAATTGCCTGGTACTTTCTTACCAATTGGTTAAATCAATATGAATATCGAACTACGCTGAGTTGGTGGCTTTTCGCGCTTGCAATCGCCGCCACTTTGTTCGTCACTTTGTTGACTGTGAGTTTCCAGGCCATCAAAGCGGCGCTGGCAAATCCTGTTAAAAGCTTAAGAACTGAATAAGTACTAAGTACTAGGTACTAAGTACTGAGTTGGTCTATTTGAATCTTAGTACTTAGTACCTAGTACTTAGTACTTCAACTGTATCATATCCGTACAACACTTGTATCAGAAGCGGACTCACCCGGTCTTCTAATTGTAATTATCTAATTGTAAATCACTTACCTCGTAAAACGGTATCCCTTTGGGTGCAGGAACCGGGCCTCCGCAGGGCTATTCCGATCCTTAGATCCAAGTTATCTAGTTGCGAATCGATCGAATCGTTTCAAAACATTAATTCCAGCTCATGATTATGAATTATTTGAAGGTCGCACTGAGAAATATCAGAAAGAATAAGGTCTTTTCAACGATAAATATTTTGGGCCTGAGTCTCGGCCTCGCCTGCAGCCTGCTCATTATGTTATGGGTGCAACACGAGCGAAGCATTGATGGTTTCCATAAGAATGCTGCACAGCTTTACCGGATTTATGAACGCCAGTACCACGACAACCAGATTGATGCGGGTTTCTATACGCCCGGTATACTTCCGGAGACCATAAAAAAGGATTTGCCGGAAGTTGAATACAGTTCCGGATTCGCGTGGCAAAACAATACCACATTTAAGGTTGGCGAAAAGATTCTGAAAGAAAAAGGCACCCATGTAAGTGAAGACTTTTTCAAAATGTTCAGCTACCCGCTTTTGCAGGGTAATGAAAAGACTGCTCTGAACTCACTCGAAAATATTGCGATCTCCAGGAAAATGGCCAATGACTTCTTTGGAAGTCCGGAAAAAGCAATGGGACAAACACTCAGATTCGATAATAGAAAAGATCTGAAAGTAACTGCCGTGTTTGAAAACCTGCCGGATAACACAATGAACAAATATGATTACCTGGCAAGCTGGCTGCTTTTTTTGGAGGATAATAAATGGGCAAAGGAGTGGGGAAATAACGGACCACAAACGCTGGTGCAGCTTAGAAAAGATGTGGATCCCAAAAAATTTGAGGCAAAAATTACCAAGTTTCTTGTTCCCTACAACAAGGAAATGGACAAGAATTTTCATATCGAATTGGGAATGCAGCGTTATGACGACACTTACCTGCATTCCAATTTCAAAAATGGAAAGATCGTTGGTGGCCGCATTGAGTATGTCCGCTTATTCAGCATCGTGGCGGCATTCATTCTCCTCATCGCTTGTATCAATTTTATGAACCTTACGACCGCAAGGTCTTTGAAGCGAGCGAAGGAAATTGGTGTTCGAAAAGTGGTGGGAGCAATCAGGCCCATTCTCATCCGCCAGTTTATAGGTGAGGCGATGCTAACTGCTTTTATTGCTGTCGCAATCGCTATGGCCATCATAGCACTGGTTTTGCCAGGCTTCAATCAACTTACGACCAAGCACATTCAGCTACCCCTGCTTAATCCGGTTTTCTGGCTCGCGTTGGTATTGATTACACTGATCACAGGGTTGTTGAGCGGCAGTTATCCTGCGCTTTTTCTCTCTTCCTTCCAGCCTATCCGCGTGTTGAAGGGTGGTATGAAGTTCAGTTCAAAGGCCACCTGGTTCCGAAAGGGCCTTGTGATCTTTCAATTCACCTTATCGATCATATTGATCATTTCTACCATCATCGTCTCCAACCAGATTAACTACATGCAGAAATTCAACCTTGGTTATGATCGGGAGAACCTGGTTTATATTCCCCTGGAAGGGGACCTGGCCGAGAAGTATAAGATTTTGAAGCAGGAAGCTTTGCAGGTGCCCGGTGTGAAATTGTTTACAAGGATAACCCAGTCGCCCACTGACATTAGTAATGGAACAGGGGGCGTACAATGGGAAGGCAAGGATCCCAATTCGGCTCCTCAATTTGTTCAGGCATCGATTGGATACGATTTCGTGAAGACCATGAATCTGAAAATATTGGACGGAAGGGATTTTTCGAAGGAGATCGTTACAGACTCAGTGGGCTACCTGATCAATGAAGCAGCGCTGAAGATTATGAAGTTTAAGAATCCCGTAGGTACACCACTCACATTCTGGGAACATAAGGGAAAAGTTGTTGGTGTACTTAAAGATTTTCATTTTCAATCCCTTCACGAACCCATTCTACCTTTGATCCTGCGTCTGGATGACCAAGAGAACTGGGGACTGGCATTGGTTCGCATTGAAGGAGCAAAGACCAAGGAGGCCCTTGCCGGTTTGGAGAAAATCTGCAAGAATTTGAATCCGAGTTTTCCATTCAACTACCAGTTTTCTGATGAGGAATATCAAAAGCTTTACGCCAGCGAACTTGTAGTAGGTAAGCTTTCACGATACTTCGCCGGACTTGCCATTTTCATTTGCTGTCTTGGCCTGCTGGGTCTCGCCATGTTTACCGCAGAGCAGCGCATCAAAGAAATTGGTATTCGAAAAGTATTGGGTGCAAGCGTGAGTTCGCTATTTACACTCGTATCAAAAGATTTTTTGATCCTGGTGACGGTTGCGTTTCTGATCGCAGCTCCATTGGGTTATTGGGTGATGTCGAACTGGCTGGAAAACTTCGCCTACCGCACACCGGTAGGACTTTGGATCTTTGTTTTCGCGGGGTTGCTTGCAGTTCTTATTACGCTATTTACGGTGAGTTTCCAGGCATTGAAGGCGGCAATGGCGAACCCGGTTAGGAATTTAAGAAGCGAATGACCAGTACTTAGTACTAAGTACTTAGTACTGAGTTTGTAAACTTGAGATATATGCTATTCAACTATTTCAAAATCGCCTTCAGAAGCCTTTTCAAAAGAAAAGGGTATGCCATCCTGAATATCCTGGGACTTGTGCTGGGCATATCCTGCTGTTTAATGATCTTTCAATATGTATCATTTGAAAGAAGTTTTGACAGCCAGCCGCCTTTGGCTAAACAGATCATCCGCCTTCGCCTCGATGGCTATCACCAGGGCAAGCTTTCATGGCAGTCTGCAACAGTTTATCCCGCCATCGCACCCACGATGAAAAGGGACTATCCTGAAGTTGAAGATTTTTGCAGGCTGATCGACGCCAATCTTTTACTCGCTAACGATGAAAAAAACGTAAAATATTCCGACGACAAGGGTTACTATGCAGACGCCTCCTTCCTTCACATGTTTAACGTAAAGCTGAAAAAGGGCGACCCCAAAACTGCGCTGGATGCTGTGGATAAAATGCTGGTGTCTGAAACGAGCGCGAAAAAGTATTTTGGTAATGAAGACCCAATTGGCAAGCGACTGGTTTACCGGGATCCCTCTTTTACACGCGTATTCAACGTAACCGGCGTGTTCGAAGATTTTCCGGTGAATTCCCATTTGGTAGTTGATCACCTGATCTCTTACTCTACTTTGGGAGCCATCAACCGGTTTTATGGCGACACGTCCAATGCAACTGAAACCAATTTTGGCTGGTACGACTTTTACGCCTACATACAGCTCAAGCCCGGAACTGATCTTAAAAGATTCGAGGCAAAATTTCCGGCCTTCTGTGACAAATACATTAATAGCCAGGAATGGGCAAAGACGAATAACGTCAAAGACGAGTTGTATGCCATTCCACTCAGAGACATTCACCTTTATTCCAATTTCAACCAGGAGGCTGAAATAAACGGCAATGGCAAGGCAGTAAACATAATTTATTTGATTGCGTTTGTGATCCTGGTCATCGCATGGATCAACTATATTAATATGGCCACGGCAAGGTCTGTTGAACGAGCGAAAGAAGTTGGTGTAAGAAAAGTGCTGGGGGCTCGTCGCAATCAACTCGTATTGCAATTTTTAACAGAAAGTTTCTTGCTCAACGTGATTGCGTTTACAATTGCGCTGGCGATTTCTTACCTGCTTACACCGATGTTTAATAATATGGTGGGCCGGCCGGGCTCGCATGTTTTCTATCTTCTGCCGGAATACTGGCAACTGTTTTTTGGTGTTTTTCTGGCGGGCACGTTTCTGTCTGGTCTTTACCCGGCTTTCATCCTTTCCGGATTTCAGCCCGTTAAAGTGTTGAAGGGTCTTTTCAAGAACAGTGCCAGTGGTATGTTGCTGAGGAAGGGCCTGATCGTTGCACAATTTTCGGTTTCTGTGATCATGATTGTGGGTACCATCATTGTATTTCAGCAGGTGAAATTTATGCGAAGCCAGGACCTGGGCGCCAACATCAATCAAACCCTCGTCGTGAGCGGCGCTTCTTCCATCCAGGATTCGGTCTACCAAAATCTGTTTCAGCCATTCAAGAATGATGTATTGCAAACGCCGGGCGTAAAGAACGTGACGGTTTCATCCAGCGTACCTGGCAAGGAGATTTATTGGACAAATGGAATTTCCAGGATCGGCCCGGATCATCCCGGTGCCATAACACTGTATCACCTCGGAATCGATTACGACTTTATTCCAGCTTATGATATTCATATTTTAAAAGGCAGGAATTTTTCAAAGGAATTTGGAACAGACAAGAAAATGGTGCTATTAAATGAAGCAGCGGTTGATGAATTGGGCTTTAAGAGTACTGATGATGCCGTCGGCGGAAAACTTAGCAGGGGCGGGGATACAGCGACCGTAATTGGAGTGGTGAAGAATTTTCACCAGGAAGGTTTGAAGAGGAATATTGAGCCATTGATTATACTTCTTTCCCCAAATCAGCGAAACAACTACTCCATTAAATTGAGCACAAACAATTTGCAGGCTACCATTGCTTCGCTGGAGAAAACCTGGTCGAAACATTTCCCGAACGATCCTTTTAAATTTTTCTTCCTTGATGAGTTTTTCGACAGCCAATACAAATCTGACAGGTTGTATGGAAAGGTGTTCGGACTTTTTGCATCGCTGGCGATATTGATTGCATGTTTCGGTCTTTTGGGCTTGTCGGCCTATAATATTTTACAAAGGACAAAGGAAATTGGCATTCGGAAAGTGTTGGGAGCATCTGCTCAAAATCTACTTGCCCTACTATCGAGGGATTTCATGAAACTGGTTGGCATTGCATTCGTGATTGCCATTCCTGTTGCCTGGTGGATCATGAATAACTGGTTGCAGGAGTTCGCTTACAGGATCCATATTCAATGGTGGGTTTTTGCGATTGCCGGGATCGGTGCTGCACTGATTGCGCTGGGCACCATCAGTTTCCAGGCAATAAAGGCTATCATTGCCAATCCTGTGAACTCACTTCGAAATGAATAATATTTAACCCGATACATAATGCTAAGAAACTATCTGAAAGTTGCCGTCCGATACCTATTGCGTTATAAGGAGTATACGCTGATCAATATGCTGGGCCTGGCCGTGGGAATCACCTGCTGCCTGCTCATTATGTTATTTGTGCGTAATGAATTCAGCTTTGACCGGTTCCATAAGAACTCTGACCGTATTGTAAGGAGCTGGCAACACGAGCGCGTAGAAGGCCAGGATTTTATTAATGTAGTGAATCCACTTCCCATGGGGCCTGCCTTACAATCCAGCTTTCCAGAGGTAGAGAGCACATGCAGGATCTATGATTTAAACGCGATGGTGCAGAAGGGGGATCAAAGTTTTAATGAAGACATCAAGATGGTTGACAGCACCTTCTTTTCCATTTTTGATTTTACGCTCCAAAATGGTGCCGCCAACAAAGTGCTGGAGAACCCTTCCAGCCTTGTTTTAACGCCAGAGATTGCAAAAAAATATTTTGGAACAGAAGACGCCATTGGTAAAACACTTCAAATTCAATTAGGCGAAAACAAAGAGCTGTTCACGATAAGCGCTATCGCAGAGCCCTCGCCTAATGCATCCAGTATTAAATATAAAATGCTGATCCCATTTTCAAATGCGCACCAGCTTTTCAGAGAGAGGCTGTTTCACAGCTGGTCAAATATTTTTGTAGAAACTTATGTTCTGCTGAAACAGGGCGTCCAGATAGCTGCATTGGAAAAAAAGATGCCGCAGATGGTGAAACAGCAATTGGGAGAGGATTACAGGGAAGGGGCGTACACGGTACACCTGCAACCTATGACTGATATCCATCTCAACAATAAACTACCGGGCGGGATAGAACCCGTGAGCAATCCGAAATACGCATATATCCTCGCATGTGTAGGAATCCTGATCCTGCTCGTGGCCTGTGTGAATTTCATTACACTTTCTATTGGCAGGTCTACAACCCGGGCACTCGAAGTGGGCGTGCGAAAGGTATTGGGTGCAGAAAGAAGACAATTGATCAGGCAATTCTGGGGTGAGGCCATCCTGCTTACAGTTTGCTCTGTGGTGGTTGGACTTGTGCTCGCAGGGGTATTGCTCAAACCTTTTAATTTACTCATCAACCAGGACCTCCATTTCCAATTTGATCTTGGGTTCCTGGCCTTTGCAATTCTTTTAATTGGCTTTATCGCACTGGTGGCGGGCATATACCCCGCCATCATTCTCTCGGGATTCAATCCAATGGAAGTCATGAAGGGCCGATTTGCAGTTACTCGTGGCCGTGGGTACTTGCGGCACGGATTGATTGTGGGGCAATTTGTAGTGTCGATCGCCATGATCGTTTGCACGCTGGGAATTGGAAAACAAATGCAATACATTCGGAAAATGGATTTGGGTTATACGCGTGACCAGGTGATTATTGTTCCCACAAACAAAAACATCAAAGACGGAACAGCATTAGCCGGATTGTTCAGGGATGAATTGCTGAAGCACCCCGAAGTGGAGGCCGTTACGACCAGTGTGTTCAGTTTCGCAGAGTCGCCGTGGTGCAATCTCGGTTACACCGATGATCATAAGATCTATCGGAATTTTCAATTCAACAAAATTGACCCTCAGTTTATCCCTGCTTTGAAAATACAGTTGGTGGCCGGAAGAAATTTCCAGGAAGGAAATTCGGCCGATGAGTATCGCAGCATCATCGTAAATGAAGCCCTGGTGAAAGAATATGGGTGGAAGGATCCGATTGGTCAGAAATTGCCGGGACGGTACGACGAGCGGATTGTGGGTGTAGTAAAGAATTTCAATTATGAATCGCTTCATACGAAGGTTGAACCGCTGGTTCTGGCACTGAGGCACGATTCGATTATGCGACATTCACAGGACGTGTCGTTTGCCGTTTCTCCGCAACCGCGCGTGTCGGTGAGAATGAAAGGCGGAAACCCTATCAGCAACCAGGAGATTCTCAAGAAGGCATGGATGACGGTAGCCCCTAACCAGGAATTCGAATTCAGTTTTCTTGACGATAAGATTGCTGCTCAATACGAGGCAGAACAACGAACCAGTTCTATCGTAAAACTGGCTGCGGGCCTATCCATTTTTATCGCCTGCATGGGACTGTTTGGGTTGGTCACGCTTACGGTTATCAAACGCGCGAAGGAAATAAGCATCCGGAAAGTGCTGGGTGCAAGCGTTGGCAGTATCGTTGGTTTGCTTGCCACCTATTTTGTGAGGTTGATATTGGTTGCTTCACTCGTTGCCTTTCCGCTCGCTTGGTGGGCGATTCAGAAATGGTTGGGTGATTTCGCTTATCAAACCAACATCAGTTGGTGGCTTTTTGCAGCAGCAGGCATTGCTTCCCTGTTGGTTGCACTGATTACGGTAGGTTTCCAGGCGTTAAAAGCAGCTATGGCGAATCCTGTTAAGAATTTAAGGAGTGAATGAATCCTGAATCTTGAATCTTGAATCATGATAAGAAATTATTTCAAAATCGGCTTAAGAAACTTGTTCCGTCAAAAGGCCTACAGTTTCTTCAATTTATTCGGACTAGCCCTGGGTATATCCTGCGCGCTGCTTCTTACGCTTCACATTAAAGAGGAGATGGGATACGAGAAAAATTTCTCCGACTACGCAAACATATACCGGGTGGTGAGCAACGAGTGGTCCAAAACATCACCTCCCATGTCGTATGAGATGCAGAAATTTTTTCCGGAGGTCAAGTCTATCTGTCGATTTGCCGAGGGAGGACGAGATGTGGTCAATTTTGACGGAGAGAAGAATTTTGAATGCACCAGCCTTTTTGCGGATAGCTCGGTGGTTGATATGTTTGATCTGAAATCCGTAATCGGGAATCCCAAAGACGCACTGTCAGATCCAACGGGTATTGTGATCACCCGGAGCACGTCGGGTAAATTCTTCGGAAAGGGTAATCCCATCAACAAGAAATTAAATTTCAATGGCAAGGACGATTATTTTGTTCGTGCCGTTGTTGAAGATTTGCCGGATAACACCCACCTGAATTTTGATATTCTTTTTTCCATGCGCAAGTTTTACCAGGAAGTACCACGCAACTGGCTGGAGAATAAGGGCTGGATGTTTGGATGGACCTATGTGCAATTCAACAATGAAGCTGCACACAATAAGGCTCTAGCACGCTTTTCCGATTTCTGGCTAAAATTCAAGGCCGAAGATCCAAATAGGAAAGAAGTAATGGAGGAAGCCGCACAGATGCGATTTCAGCCCATCACCGACATTCATCTGAAATCGAATCTGATCCAGGAAATGGGGCCTAACAGCAATGTGTTGTACGTATATATTCTCATTGCCGTAGAGTTTCTGATTCTTGTGATTGCATGCATCAATTTCATCAACCTGTTTACGACGCAGGCGTTGAAGCGCATGAAGGAAGTGGCCGTGAGAAAAGTGTTAGGTGCGCAGAAGTCTCAGCTCATCGCTCAGTTCTTATTCGAGGCTTTTATCCTTACCATCCTCGCCGGTGTATTGGCGCTCGTCATTTACCAGGTGGCAATGCCTTTCTACAATTCAATAGCCGGCAAATCTGTTTCCTGGACGGCAATATTTACTCCGGGAAATCTTACTATCCTGGCAGCCATCATTTTATTTACCGGGTTGGCTTCCGGGTTGTTCCCGGCACTCTTCATTTCAAATTTCCACCCTGCTGAGTCGTTAAAATCTACCAAAACACCGAGGTCGTCAGCAAATTACCTTCGAAAGGGATTGGTGGTTTTCCAGTTTGTGGTTGCAGGCTTCCTGATCATTTCAACCATCCTGATCTATCAACAGATCAGGCTATTTCACAACACCGAGCTGGGTTTCAATAAGGACCAGGTCATGGTGGTGAATATGTACGGCAAATTTTACAAACAGCTGACGGATCATCCTGAGCTGATCAAAAGTGAATTGCTGGTAAATCCAAATATTATTGAAGTGGGCAGATCCTCCAACGTTATTGGTGATGATCTTAGCGTAGAGTCAGTCACGCCAGTGAATGCCGTTCCAAACAAGGAATATCCAACCGTTCGGGTATACCGAGTTGATGAGCATTACATTGACCTGTTAGGTATTAACCTGAAGGAGGGCAGAAATTTCTCAAGGTCTTTCAATGACTCGGCTTCGTTCATCCTTAATGAAAAAGCAGTTCAGGCTTTGGAAATAAAGGATCCTTTGAATGCCAGCATCATCAACAACACCAGGAATCTGCAGGGTAAGATTGTTGGCGTGATGAAAGATTTTCATTTCACGTCTTTGCACAATCAGATCGAACCACTGGTATTGGAATTTAAACCTGAATGGGCTGGAAACATGTTGGTGAAAATAAGGCCTACGAACATTGAGGCCACAATTGCATTTCTGAAATCAAAGGTTAACAAGATTGCGCCGGGTACCTTATTCAGTTATGGATTCCTGGATGAAAGAATTTCCGGGCTTTACAAGAAGGAAGATAATATGAGTCAGGTTTTAAAAATATTTGCCGTGTTGTCGATCATGATATCCTGTTTGGGTTTGTTTGGATTAGCCGCCTACGCTGCTGAAACCAGGACGAAGGAAATTGGCATTCGTAAAGTAATTGGCGCGGGCGTAGGAAACCTGGTGACCCTGATGTCGAAGGATTTTGTGGTTTTGGTGTTGCTCGGCAATATCATCGCGTGGCCGCTGGCCTGGTATGCCATGCATAAATGGCTCCAGGCATTCACCTACAGGATTGAAATTGGTTGGGGAGTATTTGCAATTTCATTCGTACTTACCCTGCTCATTGCTATGGTTACGATAAGCTATCACTGTATAAAGACAGCCGTTGCTAATCCTGTGAATAGTTTGAGAACGGAATGATTTTGAGATTGTGGATTGTTGATCGTGGATTGTAGATATATTAATTCGCAATTCCACAATCCACAATCCACAATCCGCAATCCATAATCCTGAATCATGATAAAAAATTACTTCACCATCGCCGTAAGAAACCTTTTGAAACAAAAGGGACTGTCCTTTATCAATATTTTCGGCCTCTCCGTTGGACTCGCTGCATTTATTTTGTTCATGATTTATGCATTGAATGAATTCAGCTTCGACGGCTTTCACAAAAAAGGGAAGCTGATCTACAGGGCCTACTTAGACATTGAGGCGCGCGAAGGTGAAAAAAAGTTCTACAGTACCTATCACCCTATGCCGCTTGGTCCGGCATTGAAAAAGGATTTGGCGGGTGTCAGGGAATTTGTTCGTTTGAAAGGCGCATGGACGGAGAGTTTTCTGAAAATGGGAGATAAGGTTTCGAGAGAAAAATTGTCATTTGCTGATCCCGCCTTCTTCACTGTATTCAGCTTTCCATTAAAGGAAGGAAATCCTTATACCGTTCTAAAGGAACCTAATTCAATCGTCATCACAGAAAAAGTGGCGACAAAACTTTTTGGTAAGGAAGAAGCTGTTGGAAAAGTAATTCAGATTAAGTACGGGGAAGGCTATGAGCCCTTTTCGGTAACCGGCGTAGCAGAAGATATTCCTTCCAATTCAGGCATCAGCTTTTCTATGATTGGGAATTTCGAATACCTGCTTGGCACGAATGAAGGAAAACGCTCGGCCAATAATTGGCATCGATCTTCCTATCAAACCTTTGTCGAGCTGGAACCCGGTAGTCATCTCAATTCAGATTACAAGAAGCTCGATGCGTTTTACATGACCTATTATGGCGAAGATGAAAAAGAACGGCAAAAGGAAAAAGGGGGCACTGCAAAGCAGTCTGCCACCTATCGCCTGCAACCTCTTGCAGAAACACATACCGATCCCGCAAAGGGTGGAATGGGAGACAAGGAAGCGATCGATCCGCAAACCATTTGGATTTTGCTTGGAATTGCAACCGGCGTTCTCATTATAGCCTGCATCAACTTTACCACGCTTTCCATTGGGCGTTCTGCGGGAAGAAGTAAAGAGATCGGCGTGCGCAAGGTTATTGGTGGAACGAAGGGCAGGCTTGTGGTTCAGTTTCTGATTGAAGCTTTTGTGATGAGCCTGGTTTCAGCAGGATTGGGCATATTGCTTGCTTACCTCTTATTGCCTTTCTTCAACCAGATGGCCGATCGGGAATTGCAATTTTCATTCCGGCAATTTCCCCAGATGTTTTGGCTGATTGGCGTCCTCATCGCCCTGGTGAGCCTGCTCGCCGGTTCATATCCCGCATGGGTTCTGTCTTCCTTCAAGCCGGTAGAAGTCCTTAAAACGAAAGTCAGGTTAAAGGGTTCCAACTATTTCACGAAGTCGCTGGTGACTATGCAATTTGTATTATCCGCGGGATTGATCATTTGTACATTGGTGGTTTTGTCGCAACTTAAATACATGCGCTCGCAAAATCCCGGATTCAATAAGGAAAATATTGTTGTGATTGATGGCGAAGGAACTGACCCCAAAGAACCCTACCCGATTTTGAAACGTGAGCTGGCCCAATATCCCGAGATCCTTGGCACTGCCTCTGCAGAACTGAGTATGGGCGAGGGGATGGGGTGGAGCCGGAGTGGTTTTAAATACAAGGGTAAGGACAAAGATGTTTATGAATATTTCATCGACACCAACTACCTCGATCTGATGGGCATTAAGTTATTGGCGGGAAGAAATTTTGATTCGCATTTTGCGGATGACACCGTGAAATCAGTCATTATCAATGAAGCCATGATGAAAGATTTTGGCTGGACGCTCGATAATGCGGTTGGACAACAGCTAACGGGTTATATGGAATCGCTATCGCCGGTGGTGATTGGCGTGGTGAAGGACATTAACTTCCGCTCTTTCGCAGAAAAGATAGAGCCGCAAATGTTTCATCAATTCAAATCTTACAAACCCTGGAAATATTTTGTGCGCATGTCTGCAGGAGATCCTTCAAAATCGCTTGCAACCATTGAAAAGGTCTGGAGGAAAATTATGCCTGAGTATCCGCTCAAGTACAGTTTCCTGGATGAGGACCTGAGACGTTTTTACGAAGGTGAAGAAAGATGGGGCAAGATTGTGGGATGGGCCGGTGGGATCTCCATTTTCCTCGCCTGCCTGGGGCTGCTTGGGTTGGCGGCGCTGGCAGCCGTTAACCGAACCAAGGAGGTTGGCATCAGGAAAGTATTGGGAGCTTCTGTTACGGGCATTGTTGGATTGTTATCAAAGGACTTTTTGAAACTTGTTGTCATTGCATTGCTCATCGCTTCTCCTCTTGCATGGTATTTCATGCACCGTTGGTTAGAAGGATTTGCATACAGGATAAATATCGGCTGGTCTGTTTTCCTCATCACCGCCATCGGGGCTATGCTGGTAGCTTTGGTGACGGTGGGAGTTCAGGCAGTAAAGGCAGCCGTCGCTAATCCAGTTACGAGTTTGAGGACGGAATAGTCATCCAGTCTCCATTCCCGGTGTCCGGTTTACGCAAAAAACTGTTCGTTTTCGTACACCCTTATTTTCGATGATTTTATGCAAAACCTTGTGCTGAAAGGGTTATACCCTTGGCATGGGCCTTGTTGTTCAACGACGGTCTTGAAAACCATTGCTATATGTTGGGGAATGACATCAAAATCGCGTTGCGGAACCTCCGAAAAAATAAGGCCTTTGCTGTCATCAATATCGCCAGTTTGGCGATTGGGATCTGTGCTTCCTTAGTCATCTTCCTGATTGTAAATCACGAGTTCAGTTTTGATAAGAACTGGAAAAATGGCAACCAGATTTACCGGGTGGTGTCCAGCATGCACTTCCCAAATATGTTGTTTAAAAACTCCGGTGCCCCGGGGCCTCTCGGAAAAGCCATTAAGCAGGAATTGCCGGCCATTGAAGAAGCAGCAAGCTTGAGTGAGTGTGAAGTATCTAAGTTGCAGGTAGGTTCAGCGGCACCCGAAAATGTTTTCAAAAAACAAGAGGGGATTTGGTATACGGAACCCCAATTCTTCAACATCTTCAATTACAATTGGATTATTGGTTCGCCAGGGAACTCGCTTAACGAACCCTACAATATTGTGTTGGCCGAAAGCAGGGCCAAGCTCTATTTTCCAAATCAGGCGTTGGATAAAATCATCGGTCAACAGTTGATTCTTGATGATACCATCAGACTTACCGTTTCAGGCATTGTTGAGGACATCAAAGACAAGACCGAGATTAATTACAAAGGCTTCATCTCTTTTGCGACTTTTAGAAGCCTGGGATTGGAAGATGACCACGGGTACAATCAATGGGGTAGCCTGAGCTCAATCAATCAACTTTTTGCCAGGGTAAAGTCAGGCAGTGATACTGCCAAACTTGGCCTTCAGATCTCGGCGATCCAAATGAAAAATTCCGGGGAGAAAAATTTCCAGGTTGATCATTTTCTGCAGCCCGTTTCCGATATCCATTTCAACCAGGATTACAATGGGTTCACAGGTCATACCGCGAACAGAAAAATTCAGTATGGACTGTTGGCGTTGGCGGCTTTCCTGCTCGCGCTCGGTTGCATTAATTTCATCAACCTGACCACCGCGCAATCCTCTCAACGCGCCAAGGAGATCGGCATTCGGAAAACATTGGGCAGCTCCCGGAATGGACTCATTCGTCAGTTCCTGGGTGAAACCTTTATGGTGACGCTGATTTCCACAACACTTTCCGTGTTGCTTGCGCCCTGGCTTCTGAAACTGTTTGGTGACTTTATTCCTTCCGGCCTTTCTTTCAACCTGATGCAGGAGCCGAGAATGATCATTTTTCTAATTCTGCTCGTCATCTTAGTTACGCTATTGTCAGGTTTCTATCCCGCGCTTGTGCTTTCTGGCTACAAGCCGGTTTTGGTTTTGAAAAACCAGATACTCAAGTCAACTGCCGGCAGCAGGACAGAATGGCTGAGGAAAACACTTACCGTTTCTCAATTTATCATTGCACAATTCTTCATCATCGCGACGATCGTTGTAGGAAAGCAAATCCACTATTCCATGAATATGGATATGGGCTTTAAGAAAGAAGCAATTTTATATGCTTATACTCCATTTGCCATTGAACATCCTGAGTCGCAGTTGAAGCAATTGGTGCAGAAAATCAAATCATTTCCTGAAATCAGGCAGGTTAGTCTGAGTGGCGTTCCGCCTGCCGTTGGCGGTTTGAATATGACTTCCGTGAGATTTAATGATGGAAAGAAGGAAATCAGTACCACGGTCGAAATTCAGGTTGTGGATACTACCTATTATTCCTTGTTTGGACTAAGACTGTTAGCTGGGAGATGGTTGGAACCCGCAGACACAACCCGGGAATATGTCATCAATGAAAAATTTGCGCGTGAATTGGGTTTTCAAAACCCTGCAGATGCAATCAACAAGCGCATTGAGCGGGGCAGAGAAACTATGATTCCAATCGTTGGCGTCATCGCCGATTTTCATTCAAAATCATTACACGAGCCGATTAAGTCCATGGTGTTGGGAAGCAACTCAAACAGGCAGCGCGTCTTAAATATTGCATTGCACCCAAATGGCAATGGAGAGTCGTGGAAAAGGGCGATTGATAAAATGACAAAAGCATACAAAGAGACTTATCCCGATAGTGACTTTGAGTATACATTTCTCGATGATGGCATCGCTGAATTGTACAAGGCAGAGCAGGATCTCTCAAAATTATTGAGATGGGCTGCGGGGCTCGCCGTATTTATCAGCTGCCTGGGGCTGTTCGGATTGGTGATCTATACCAGCAATCAAAGGGTGAAGGAAATTGGTATCCGGAAGGTACTGGGTGCTTCGGTAAGGCAGATCGTTACGCTGCTATCCCGCGATTTCCTCAAGCTGGTTCTGGTTGCGCCTGTTATCGCAATTCCCATTGGCTGGTGGGCCACGCAAAAATGGCTGGAGGGCTTTGCCTTCAGGACAAATTTGAGTTGGTGGATTTTCGGATTGAGTGGTGTAGTCATGATCTTACTTGCTCTTGTCACCCTGAGTTTTAAAACCATTAACGCGGCCATGAATAACCCGGTTGATTCGCTAAGAAACGAATAGGCATGCAGCTAAATTAAATTGATGTCGTCATTTAAACCATACCGATGCTAAGGAATTACATCAAGATAGCCTGGAGGAACCTGGTGCGGTACCGCTTTTATTCAATCGTGAATATCACCGGTCTTTGCACAGGCATCGTGTTTACCTTATTGATAGGGTCATATGTATGGGGAGAACTGCACGTGAACCGAACACTCAGAAACAGCGAGCGTCAATACTTTTTAAAGAGTATCTGGCGGGATCCCAATCAGGGCGTCGAGATTACAACGCTTGGGCCGCTTTCAAAAAGACTGAAGGAGAGTTATCCCAACCTTGTGGCTAACTATTATCGATGGGATGGGATCACGTCGGTTGTTTCGAAGGGCGACAAACATTTTCGGGAAGGAATTCAATTGGGCGATAGCACTTTTCTGCAGATGTTTGGATTCGAATTGTTGCATGGTGATGCGAAGACAGCACTGAACGATCCCAGTTCGATTGTGATCACAAGCGATCTCGCAATTAAATATTTTGGCAGGTCAGACGTTGTGGGACAAACCTTAAACATCCAAAGCTTTTCCGGGGGGAAGAAGGATTTCCTGATCACGGGTGTTTTAAAGGATCTGCCTGAGAATTCGGTCACCGAACTCAACGCTGCCAACCACAATAAAATATTTATACCAACTGCTGCATACACCTATTTCGGACGTGGGGACTTTGAGAATTGGGGGAATACCATTATTCCTTCTTATGTGGAACTGAAACCTGGCGTAAACGCAAAAGACCTCAGCAGGCCTATTCGCCAGTTGATAGATCAAAATGCTCCTGTTTTCATTAAGCCCGATTTGCATGTTCAGCCGGTTCGCTTGTCCGAGTACTATATGCATAAAGAAAATTCGGTAGCGAGCAGGATGGTATGGACCTTGTCTTTCGTGGCGTTCTTTATCATGCTGATGGCGATTGTGAATTTCGTAAATATTTCTATTGGCAGCTCGTCTGCGCGCATGAAAGAAATTGGCGTACGAAAAGTGTTGGGGGGCAGGAAAAAGCAATTGATTATGCAATTCCTTACTGAGTCTACAATTTTGGTAAGTGTTGCCACAATGATAGCCTTTGTGCTTTATCCCATGGCTCAGCCCCTTTTCGAAAAGATGGTCGGAAAAGAAATTCCATCATTAAATGCATTTCCGGGATACTACATTTTTATTCCCATTGTCATCGCCTTTCTTATAGGAATTACATCGGGCATGTACCCGGCCTTCATCCTGTCTTCGATGAAAACACTGGATTCGTTGAAAGGGAAATTAAGAACCGTAAAAGAAAATGCTTATTTGAGAAAGGGACTTGTTGGATTTCAATTTTGTCTGGCATTGGTGATATTGGTAATGGCCACAGTGGTTACCCAACAGGTAAATTTCTTTTTCAGTAAGAGCCTCGGTTATAATAAAGAGTGGGTGGTTTCTTCACAAGCGCCGCGCGACTGGACGCCGGCTGGTGTTCGTCATATGGAAACCATCAGGCAGGAATTTGCTTCGATGCCGCAGGTTGAAAAGGCTACACTTTCTTTCGAAATTCCTAACGGGATGAATGGTGGTCAGCCGCCAATTTTCCGCGCGGGCCAGGATTCAACCCTTGCCATTGCTTCGCAGGCATTGCAAACCGATGAATTTTACCTGGATACCTACCAGATCCCGTTGAAGGCGGGGACTTTTTTCCGTCATGGTGCCAGTGATTCCAACAATGTAGTAATCAATGAAACTGCCGCGAAGGCCCTGGGATGGAAAGATGCAGCCAGTGCAGTAGGACAATTGATCAGGATCCCCGGTGCGCCGCCAAACTTCACGGTGGAAGGGGTAACGACAGATTTTCATTTCAACTCGATGGGACAGGCTGTTCAACCGATGATATTTTTCCACGTGGTGCCCTCTGTAACCTACAGGTACCTTTCATTTAGAATTAAGCCGGGCAATGTAGCCGGAGCGATCGCGGCGATTGAGAAGAAGTGGGCGCAATTAATGCCCGGATCTTCATTTGAATACAATTTTATGGACAAAACGCTGGAGCAATTGTATGCCTCAGAATTGCAATTCAAGAGTGCGGCTTATGTATCAACTTTCCTTTCATTGATCATTGTGTTATTGGGAACACTCGGACTGGTTTCGTTGAGTATTCACAAGAGGGTAAAGGAAGTGGGGGTTAGAAAAGTATTGGGCGCTTCGGCCAACAGTATCATGATGCTGTTCATAAAGGACTTCGCCCTGGTGATGCTGATTGCGGGTTTGGTTGCCTGTCCTATTGGATGGATGGTTAGTAAACAATGGCTCAATAATTATTTTTACCGGATCAATATAAGTGCGCTGCCTTTTATACTCAGCCTGGCGGTGATCGCCCTGCTGACGGTGCTTTTGATTGTATTGCAAACTATGAGAGCAGCAAGAGCGAATCCGGTAAAGTCTTTGAGAACGGAATGAATTTAAGATTGCAGATTGTTGATTGTGGGTTGTAGATAAATGAGATCCACAATGGACAATCTACAATCCACAATCAATGAAAATATTTTATGATCAAAAACTATCTCACAGTCGCATTCAGAAACCTTTGGAAGAACAAGGTTTTTTCGCTGATCAATATTTTGGGATTGGCGATCGGGATTTGTGCGTCATTGATTATTTTCCTGATTGTACAATACGACTTTACGTTCGACAAATTTCACAAGGATAAGGATCGCATCTACCGTGTGGTTTCGAACTTTAAGTTTGGCGGTGAGGCATATCACAACTCCGGCGTATCGTTTCCTATGGCCGAGAATGCGGGGAAAGCCATCAGCGGATTTGAAATTGCATCACCATTTTATGTGGAGGGCGATGTGAAAATAGGCATACCCAATGCCGCCACCGGCGTTCCACAAATATTTAAAAAGCAAAAAGGATTTGTACTTGCCGACGAAAATTATTTTCAACTGGTGCCCTATCAATGGCTAGTTGGATCCCCAAAGCAATCTCTCAATGAGCTTTTCCAGGTGGTGTTAACTGAATCCCGGGCAAAAATGTATTTCCCCAACGTTAAATATGCCGACCTGGTGGGAAAGGAAATTCAATTCAGAGATACCATCAGGGCGACGATCACTGGTATTGTAAAAGACCTGGATGAGAATACCGATTTCAGTTTCAAGATGTTCATGTCTAGAGTTTCCATGCATCGCCTTCATTTGAACGATTGGGACCATTGGGACAACACCAATTCAGCTTCACAGCTCATGGTGAAATTATCAAAAGGGAGTTCGCCCGCGCAAATGACGAAGCTGATCAATGCGCTGTATAAGAAAAACCACAAGCCCGAGCCGGGCGACAATTCTACAACAGAATATGCCTTACAACCGTTGGCAGATATTCACTTTAACAGCGATTACGATAACTTCGACCAACGGCTGGCGCATAAGCCCACTTTATACGGCCTGATCGCCGTCGCTTCATTTCTTTTAATACTGGGCTGCATCAATTTTATCAATTTAACAACGGCCCTTTCTTCTCAAAGAGCAAAAGAGATCGGTATCCGTAAAACCATGGGAAGCTCCAGGATGCAATTGATTCTGCAATTTCTGAGCGAAACTTTTTGGGTAAGTCTATTGGCTTCCCTGGTTTCAATTTTGATGGCACCGGCTTTATTAAAAGTTTTTCATGACTTTATTCCTGAAGAACTTCATTTCAATCCCCTGAAGCAACCGCAGCTCATTCTATTCATATTCCTGCTGACGATTTTTGTGAGCCTGCTTTCCGGAATATATCCCGCATTTATCCTTTCCAAATTTCCGCCAGCACTGGTGTTGAAGAATCAGGCCTATGTTCAAACCGGTCAATCGCGCAAAGCCTGGTTAAGAAAATCATTGACCGTATTTCAATTCGTGATTGCGCAATTTTTTGTGATGGCTACATTCCTGGTTGCAAAGCAAATTCACTATAGCCTCAGTCGAGATCTCGGATTTAAGAAAGAGGCGATCATCGACTTTGACTTGAATTGGTTTGAGAAAGACAAGGGGAAAAGATTCGTGCTGGCCGATCAGATCAGGTCCCTGCCCGAAGTGAGTATGGTGAGTGTCGCTTCTGCCAGCCCTTCATCCAACAATATGAACACCAGCACGCTGAAATACAAAGATGGAAAGAAGGAAATAGAATCAGAGGTTCAGCTTAAGTTTTGTGATAGCAATTATTACAAATTGTTTGGATTAAGATTTCTTGGGGGACGTTCGCCCAGGCAAACAGATACAGTTACGGAAGTGGTGATCAATGAAACCTATGCGCATACGCTTGGATTCAAAAACTCCACTGAGTCAATTGGCAAATCCATTGAATGGTGGAACCACCGGCAGGTTCCCATCGTGGGTGTGGTAGCCGATTTTCATCAACGTTCTCTGCATGAACCCATCAAACCCTTGTTGTTGGGTAGCGAAAAGAATAACATTTATTCCATGCACGTAGCCTTTAGACCCCAAACACCGGGTGGTTCAGAATGGAAGAATGGCATTTCGAAAATTGAAAAATTATGGAAGGAGCAATTTCCCAACGACGAATTTGATTATGAATTCCTGGATGCTACGATCGCCAAATTTTACCAGGGAGAGCAACATATTTCCAGCCTGCTGAAATGGTCTACCGGACTGGCCATTTTTATCAGTTGCCTGGGTTTGCTTGGATTGGTAATGTACACCACCCACCTGCGTACCAAAGAAATTGGCGTGAGAAAAGTATTGGGCGCTTCTGTAACGCAAATATTTTCACTAATATCGCGCGACTTTTTGAAGCTCGTAATCATTGCATTTGTTATTGCAACACCCTTCGCCTATTGGGCTTTGCACAATTGGTTGAATAATTTCGCATATCGAACCAGCATGAACTGGTGGGTATTTGCGGTTAGCGGGGCTGGTATGTTGGTTTTGGCGCTGCTGATCCTTGGATTTCAAATCATCAGGGCGGCCACGGTCAACCCGGTAAAAAGTTTAAGAACAGAATAAAAAATAAATCATCATGCTTGAATTGAAAGGAGTATCAAAATGGTATCAGGCCGGCGCATTGAAAAATTATGTGCTGAGGGATGTTAATCTGACGATCGACGAAGGAGAATTTGTGTCTATTATGGGTCCCTCAGGATCCGGGAAATCAACCCTGTTGCATATCATTGGTATGCTGGACGAACCTTCTGAAGGTTATCATTATTTCGTGGGTGAGGGTGTTCACCTCATGAAGGAAAAGCAGCGTTCGGCCATGTACAAGAAATACATTGGATTTGTTTTCCAGGCCTATCACCTGATCGATGAGCTCACGGTTTACGAAAACATCGAAACTCCGCTCATTTATCAAAATATCAAAACTGCTGAGCGAAAAGCCATGGTTGCCGATATGCTCGACCGGTTCCAGATTGTGGGCAAGAAGGACCTCTTTCCCGCGCAACTTTCCGGAGGTCAGCAGCAATTGGTGGGTATCGCGAGAGCCCTGATTGCAAAACCAAAATTGCTCCTTGCAGATGAACCCACGGGTAATCTTAACTCCAAACAGGGTGAAGAAATTATGGAATTATTCAAGAAGCTGAACAACGAAGGAACCACCATTATTCAGGTTACACACTCGGAAAAGAATGCAGAATATGGGTCAAGAATAATCAATCTCCTGGACGGTACTGTTAAAACTACATAAACCAAGAAAAATAAGAAAAGCAATAGTTATGCAAAAGATGAAAATGATAAGCATTGGCCTGGCGCTGTTTGGATTGGCAATTGGCGTAAAAGCTCAGGATAGCTTGAGCCAGGTGCTTACCCTGAAGGAATGCGTAGAAACCGCGCTTAAAAATAATTTCGATGTAAAGGTGAGCGAACTGCAGTCGGAAAGGGCGAGAGTCAGTTGGCAGCAAGCCAGGGCCAACCTGTTGCCCAATCTGAACGTGTCGGTTGATCATAGTAATAATAAGGGTAGGAGTATTGACCCCTTCACTAACCTGTATAGTGATCAGAATAACCAATACGCGAATTACAATGCGAACAGCCAGGTGACACTCTTCAATGGACTTTCACTGCAAAATGCCATAAAGCAGAACTCATTGGCATTTGACGCCAGTAATATGGAATTGCAGCAGGCGAAGGATAATCTCACCTTGCAGGTCATTCTGGCTTATCTGCAGGTGCTGAATAACCAGGACCAGGTTTCAGTTAACCGAAACCAGGTTGAAACCAGCAGGAAGCAGGTTGAAAGGTTGGAGATACTCGACAGGGAAGGTGCAATTGCTCCCTCGCAACTTGCCGATCTCAGGGGCACATTGGCCAATGATGAACTCAACCTGATCAATGCCGAGCAAACGCTGGAAACATCCAAGTTGACGCTGGTTCAAAATATGAATGTGCCTTATGATAAAGGCATGAAATTACAGCCATTGACGGCCGATCAAATGCCTGCGCAATATGAAGCTGATGTGGAAAAAATCTACCAGACTGCAGAATCACAACTTGCGCAGATCAAGGCTGTTGACCTGAGGGAAAAGAGTGCATTAAAGGGAGTGCGTGCTGCCCAGGGCAGGCTCTGGCCAACGCTTACGTTATACGGAGGCGTGACTACCAACTATTCCAGCACAGGATTCACCAACGTAAATCTGAATACACCTATCACCACCACAACGGGAGGCTATATCTTGGACAACGGGAACAAATTGAACGTGTTGGTGGACCAGGACCAGTTTTCAAAGCAGAAGATCCAATACTTTGACCAATTGAAAAACAACTATTATACTTCCTTCGGCCTTAACCTGCAAATTCCGATATTAAATGCCTTCCGGATGCGCAACCAGGTGAAGCTGGCCAAGATCGATCTAAAAAATGCGGAGTATGCCGAACAAACTACGCGCATCAGGTTGAAACAACTGGTAGAACAAAGTCACCTGAATATGACTTCATCTTATGCCAAATACCTGAAATTGGTTGAACAGGTGAAGGCGTTTACGGAATCGTTCCGCGCTGCTGAAGTGAAATTCAATGCGGGCGTGATTACTTCGGTTGACTACCAGGTTACCAAGAACAACCTGGACCGGTCAACGATTGCGCTTATCGTTGCCCGTTATGACTACGTTTTCAGAACAAAGATTCTTGATTATCTGCAGGGTCAGCTCACTCTGCAATAAATAAGGTGATAGGTATTGGGTATTAGGTATTGGGAAAGAAGTTCAACCCAATACCTAATACCCAATACCTTAGTTCCTATTTATAGTGGCCGTTTCATGAATGATTTCTCCACTTGTGGTCACGCCTTCCAGCACTAAGGTATAATTGTTCTTCGCATCAGAGGTATAGAAGAACAGGCTGGCCTTGCCTGAAGCATCGGGCTTAATGTTTCCATTCCAATAAATGGTCGGCCGCATATCGGGCTTTGGATTGTTACGGGTCTCAGCAATATCGTAACGGGGAACGTAAAATTCCTTACTCACATGGTAACCCGGTAAATAAAATGTCTTCGTGCCTTTTGTGATAAAATATGGTTGATTCACTTCTTTCTTGGTATTAACGATCACCACGCCATTTCCTCCCCGTACGCCATAAATGGAAGCATCAGCATCCTTCAACACTTCTATGAAATCGATCGTATTGTAGGGAATATTATTTAGTGCTGTTGAAAAAGGACTAGATCCGTAGCCAGTTATAGGTATATCAGAAGCTGCCGGCGTAGCAGACACGCTCGGATCAGGTGACGTCATCGGTACGCCATCTACAATCAACAGCGGCTCAGCTGCAATGGCATCTGACCGGCCACCATGAATGGTTACATAGCCATCCCTGAGCGTTACCCCGGGAACCGTCAGCAATACATTTACGAGGTTCACATTTCCAACCTTTTCAATTTGCTCATAGGGAACAATGCTGGAGTTGGGGCTGGTCCTTCTTGACACATCATAATTTACCGGTTTCTTATTACTCTTAATCGTAATCGTCTTTAACGTGAGACCGCGGCCGGAGTTCAGAATATCTTCCTTGAATATGTATTTGTATTTTCTCACTTTGCCAGCGTCGTCCGGCTCATCATTGCCAGGTTTTAGCGTCGTTACCAACATCGGCCAGGTAGATTGGGTGATATCGATTTTCACGTCTTTGTCGTTCCCGCGCTTGTTTAAAACCTGCACAAAAAATTGGGTGCTATCGGTAAAATGAACATTTCGGAAAGTGAAAACGCCATTGTCGTCGGTGGTGTCAACGGCAAACCCTTTTCCCCAATGTTCAGTGCTATCACTTCCGCCCCACTTGTCGGCAAATAGCGTAACCTGGAACTGTTTGGCCGGAGTTCCATTGCGCATGTTTACTTTTCCTGTGATGTTCAAACTGCTGTCGAGATAATAATGTGTCGCCGGATAAGTCTTGTTCATGATGTCTTCCCAATCGAATCGACTCCAGCCATGCGTTAGCATAACGAGGTCAAGGGCGTCCTTCGCAGCTGGCTGATTGCTTTCGAAATAATATCCCGGATCTTCAATATGTCCCTTCAAATCAGCGGAGAGCAGAAGTCGAGTTAGAATATTTTCACCGTATTTGGGAATTTCGACTGTTCCGTTATCCGTAACCGAGGCAGAAAAATATCCTGTGAGCGGACTTCCATTTCCATCCTTAAATTTCAATTGAAGGTTCACGGCTTCTCTTGCTGCGTATTTTGGTTTTTCATTTTCAATATTGATTTTCACGTTGTGATGCTGGATAAAAACGAGACGCTCACTCACGGGCATGCTTTGTTCATTGAACAGGGTAAATTTTGCCACACCGTCGGGGAAGCTGTCTTTAGGAATTTTCACTTCGTACATATCCTTGCCGCTGCTTGCGAAACAAAGCAATCCATGTGCAGTTCCGAGGATCATCGTTTTCACATTTTTCAGGTAGAGCGCGTCACCCAGGGCAACTCTGAATTTGAGCATCTTGTCATCCTCATCAACCAGGGCTAGCTGGTACGCACCATCATTGATTGATGGCAACGGGTACATAATTTCTCTCCCGCCCTTCAAGGTCACAACTGCCATGTATGTTTTTCCCCTTGATGGTATAAAGCTGAATTTGCCCATGCCATTGTGAAAGGTCTTGAAATTGGTAATCTTATTGTTGTTATCGTTCTTCACATATCCTTCAATGTCAACCGGCTGGCCCAGGTAATCCACCGCCCTGAATGCAATGGCAGATTCAGCGCCGTTCACAATGTTTCCACCTTCTGGCAGGAATTGAATATCCAGGCTATCACTAGTCTTAGGTGGATAGAAACTCTGGATATGCGACTTGTATTTTATTTTCACCTGGGCCTTGCTCCAGTCATTTTGATTTACGTCTTCAAGTGAAATATTCGTCTTTCCCTGATCATCAGTCGTAAAAATGGTTTGCTTCACTATCTTGCCGTCATTAAAAACCTGCACTGTCCCCGTTTGACGCGGTAGCGGCTTCTTATCCAGGTCGCGAAGCCAGAGATCGATGGCCGATGGCCTGCTGCCATCTTTATTCATCACAAAACTCAAACTCAAATCCAGGTCGTCTATTCCTGAGCCTATATAAAGTTTTTTATAGAAAATATATTCCGGTTTGAAATTCAGCATCCAGTTGGTGTAAGCCCTCAGGACGTAATTGCCCTCCTGCAATGAATCGGGAAGGTGGATGGATCCATTCATTTTCTGATCTGCAGAATTGAGGAGCAAACGGTTGACAACTGAGTCCGACTCGTTGAGTAATTCCACATAAACCTTTTTGCTCAAGGTACTCGGCTTGTGTCCCGATGCATTTACCAGGAAAGCCCTGAACCAGATATTCTCTCCACCCAGGTAATAGGGCTTGTCGGTTTGGATATAAATTTTTTCCTGGGGGAACCGCGCATAATATTCAACCAGCTTCTGCACCAGGGTCTGCATTGGATCTATATCGGACCCGAATGCGAAACTCATCACGATCAAACAGGTCAGCAGGGAAAGGATAAGGAGCTTTTTCATTGTACAACTGTTATCATTTTTAAGATGGTAGATTGTGGATTGTTGATTGTAGATATTGCCGATCCACAATCGACAATCCACAATCTACCATTCTGAATCTTTCTACCCATTTCTCGCAAGAATAATCAACGCCAGTCCGGCAGCATAAAGAAACAACATCAAAACCAACATCCTGTGCACGGCCGGCGAAGCCTTGCTGAATTCTTTCCATACATAAATTCCCCAAAGGGCGGCGACTATCGTCGCGCCCTGGCCAAGTCCGTAAGATATGGCAGGGCCAGCCTTGCCTGAAGCAATAATGCTGAACGACATCCCAACACACCAGATCAATCCACCTAAAACGCCCATTAAATGGTCGCGCGAATGGCCGGCGAAATAGTTTTTGAAACTTACCGGGGCACCAACAAATGGCTTACGCATCAGGATGACATTGAAAACAAAATTGCTTAAGAAGATTCCAATTGAAAAGAATACCACGGCAGTATATGGACTCAATTTCCCCGTCTCTGGTGAATTGAAGTCAGAAAACATAGAGGCGGCCACAAAACGATAGAACAAACCCATCAGGCATCCGCTTACTACGGATAATATCAATCCCTTTGAAGAAACCTTGTTCGCAGATGCATTCATTTTCCGGTATGCGTTCGCATTCAACAATATTGCAACAATAATGAGCAATACGCCGGAAAACAAAAGCGCCATATTACCAACGGGATTCTCCACATAGTTCACAATCACTCCCAGCGCAAGCGCAATGCCAATCCCAACGGGGAAAGCGACAGACATGCCCGCGATTGAAATAGCGGCAACGAGTAAAATATTGGCAAGGTTAAAAATAATCCCTCCAATCAAAGCAGAATAAATATTTGACCGGCCAGCCTGCGATAAGTCTGCAAGAAATCCCCTTCCGCCATCACCCATGCTTCCCAATGTGAATGCAAAGATCAGCGCGAGGATAAGTATGCCGATACTATAATCCCAATAAAACAATTCGAATCGCCAGGCCGCCGTTGCGAGTTTTTGGGTATTGGCCCATGAGCCCCAGCAAAGCATGGTAATGACGCAAAAGAAAACAGCGAGAGGATAATTTTGAATGATGAACATCTTTCGTTTGAAATTTATCGGTTTAATCAGTTGGGACTATCCACCTTGATCGTTGGTTGATTATTTGCATCGGGGCCAAACACCTGCTTGTCGCTATAAATGATTGCGTCTCCAACTCTTAATTCGTGTTCCCTCGTAGGATTCACGATTCTCAGGATGACCCTGTGCTTACCCTTTGCCAATTGGTATTTCCAGCAAAGCTCATTGCTTCTCGTTGTGAAACTTACCGGAAGTTTTCCCGCCGAAACAAATTGGCGATCGATAAACAACTCAGTATTGAAAACATAATCTGAATTGCTTCCCCATGCCGATGCATCGCCCAACAATACAAAACCGGTTCCTTCAAATTCAAAACTGATTTCATCCTTATTTGCAGAAAATGTTACCGGTATCTTGGCCACAGGATATAAATCCGGAAAACTCTTTTCAAAAGAAACGGCTACGGGTTGTTGCACAGGGATCTGAATGTTATTTCCTTTCACCGTCGCGCCATTTCGCCTGGCATTCTCCAGTGCGTGCTTATAACCGATCTTATACACTGAGTTTAGAGACATAGTGGTGTATTTGAAATTCAGGTCTTCGATATCTGAAAGTCCCATCTTCCAATACTCTGGGATTTTATCGTAACCCATCACTACACCAAGTATTCCGCCGGCCGTAGACGGGTTGCAGTCGGCGTCCTGACCGCAACGTGTTGTAATTTCCAGCGTCTTGGTAAAATCACCACCTCCGTACAACAACCCGATAACGACATAAGCGGCATTCACTTTTGCATCAATATTGAAGGGCATGAAGACTCCGTCAGGACAACCCACATCATTAGCCCAATGTTCCTGAACCTGGAACCAGGTTTGTTTCCAGTCGTCAGGATATTTATTTGACCAGTAAATCACGTCCTTGATGCACTGATAGAATTCACTTTGCTTCGGAATGGTTTTAAGCGCTTCATTAACAATGTCGTTGATATCTTTTGTCGTAAAGGCAAGTGAGTACATGGCGCCGACAAAAACGCCTCCATACCAGCCGTCACCATAATTCATGATATGACCTATCTTATTACTGATTGCCGATGCTGCATTGGGTAAACCGGGGCTCATCAGACCAGCAAAATCTGATTCAATCTGGTAGTCGATGCAATCAGCATGAGGATTGTTCTGCCATTGCCCGGAGAAAGGTGCCTTGATGCCATTGAGAATATTAAACCTGCCGCTTTGATTCGCGTGCCAGAGCATATATCCCGCATGTGCGTATGCGTTAGCAAATGAGTCGACCGGTGCGTCCAGGCCATATTTTTCAAATATATCCACGAAGGTGAGGTCCATGTAGAGGTCATCATACAAGCCCGGATTGTCCACCATGTTTTTTTTCAGGTAATCCTTTGTCCAATTGAGCGGCTGATAATCACCAATAAAAGTACCCTCGTACCTGAATTCGTAAGGCCCACCAAAGGTTACACCGATGGTTTGGCCGGCCCAGCCACCCTTGATTTTGTCCTGGAGCACAGATAAAGGAATGCTAACGGTCTTTTGGGCAAACAGCGGAAAAGAAAGAATGGAAAACAAAAGGATGGCGTAGATTTTTCTCATATATACAGCTGTTGATATGGCTAACCGGCTTTCCGGTTTACTGGCATTCATGGCGATAGGGCGCAGACGCCTGGGCACCCAAACGGGTAACCGAAATGGTGGCTGCGTTGCATGCAAATTTCACGGCGGTCAGCTGGTGCATTCCTTCAGCAATAGCAACGGCGAAGGCTCCGTTAAAAACATCTCCGGCGGCGGTGGTATCAAGGGCTTTCACGGGCAAAGCGGGTATCCACTCTTCAAGGCCGGGTCCTGAAATAACCGCCCCTTGTGAACCCAGTGTAATCACAACCCATTTTACCCCCCGGGTTCTTAGTTCTGAGGCAACACGGATTGCATCATCCGGGCCCGTGACTTTCATACCAGTCAGAATTTCCGCCTCTGTTTCATTGGGCGTGATGTAGTCCAATAGAGGATACAATTCGCTGGGTAATTGCTGCGCGGGAGCCGGATTTAGAATAACTATTTTTTTGAGGGAAGCCAGCTGGCGGGCAATATGGAGCACCGTTTCGAGCGGGATTTCCAACTGCACAAGGGCCAGGCTCGTGTCCCCATCAAGTTCTGCTAAGGCCAGGTCAAGGTCGGCAGGTGAAAGCCGGTCATTGGCGCCCGGCGCCACCGTAATTGAATTCTCACCCTTAGCGTCCACATTGATCAACGCAATACCCGAAGGATGGCCTGGATCGATGATCACAAACCTGGCGTCAATACCCTCTTCTTGAAATTGCCCGACTGCAGTTCGGCCAAAAATATCATCGCCCACCTTGCAACAAAAAATAACTTCTCCACCCAGCCTTGCGGCTGCAACGGCCTGGTTGGCGCCCTTACCTCCGGGATTCATGAAAAATTCTCCGCCAAGAATGGTTTCACCCGGCAGTGGGAGTCGGGGTGAACGAATAACCATATCAGTATTGGAACTGCCGGCAACAAAGATTTTCTGTTTCATGCAAGAGGATGCTGAAATTACAACTTTAGCTCCTCATCGCCAACCTTGTGGTGCTCAAATGGGATTCCGACTTCAGGACAAATTCAACTGCCTTGTCTTCGGCCCAGGAAAAGAATCGGCCCTGTTGCATAAACCCACAATGACCTCCACCATTCAGGATCTCAAGGTTCAGGTAGGGGTTACTGTTAGCTTCATCAAGCGGGAGGCAGGCCTGGGTGATAAAAGGATCGTTCACGGCCTGAACAAGAAGGGCTTGAATACGAATAGAACTGAGATAAAACTTGACGCTGGCTTTTTCATAAAAATCCTGCGCGTCCTTAAATCCATGCAGGGGCGCAGTGTATCGATTATCGAAGGTTTCAAAGTCCCTTATTTTTTCAAAGCCTTCATAACGGATAAGCCCTGGATAGATCTCCGATTTCAGTTTCAGTTTCTTCCCCAGCCTTCGTAAAAAGTGGTCCTGGTAGAATTTTTTTCCAGGGTTTCCCAATTCCTCGGCGCTTGATTTTAGATCGCATGGCACCGAAAATCCGATCACCGATTTTATTTCGACGGGTAGCAATTCCGGAGCTTCACCTGCAATTCGCAAACTCAAACTACCGCCCATACTGAAACCAACCAGTGAAATATGTTGATAGTTTTTGGAAGTAATGGCATGGTTAATGACGCAACGCAGATCACTCGTATCGCCATGATGATAAAATTTAGGTTTGCGGTTGATCTCTCCGCTGCAGCTTCTGCAGTTCCAGGCAAGAATGTCGAAACCGGCTTCTGCAAAACGCCGGGCAGCACCAAGAATGTATTGTCGTTGCGAACTGCCTTCCAGGCCATGCGTCAAAACCACCAGCCTTCTCTGACCGAAAACTGAATCTTGCCCCACATGCCAGTCGAGATCCACAAAATCGCCATCAGGCAATTCAAGACGCTCCCTATTGGTGTATTTGAATTCGATTTTTCTGAACAAACTCGGAACAATGGACTGAAGATGTCCGTTGAATTGCCAAAAAGGCGCTTTGTAAGATGTGAGATATTCTACAGGCATAGGAAGCTTTCTCTCCACCTCAAATTGTATGCCCCGGATGATTTTAATGAATATTTGTTCTATCTTAAGACTAACGAATTGCTTATGAGCTCACGAATCATAGCCTGGGCCCTCATCATGGCCCTCGGAGGTTTTTTATTTGGCTTCGATACTGCCGTGATTTCTGGCGCAGAACAATCCATACAGAAATACTGGAACCTCGACAAGTTTCAACATGGCCTAACCGTCGCCATAGCGCTCATCGGAACAGTCATTGGCGCCCTGGTGGGCGGTATTCCTGCTGACAAGCTGGGACGTAAGACCACCCTGCTGCTTATCGCTGCACTATACTTTTTTTCCTCCATCGGCACAGCGCTCGCCACGAACTGGTATGTATTCCTGTTGTTCAGGCTTCTTGGCGGATTAGGCGTAGGCGCTTCTTCAGTAACAGCACCCATCTATATTTCAGAAATAGCTCCTGCCAAATCAAGGGGAAGACTGGTGGCACTTTTTCAGCTTAATGTTGTGCTCGGCATCCTTATCGCATATTTTTCAAACTGGCTCATTGGAACCGGTGGTGAAAGTGCGTGGCGATGGATGTTGGGCATACAGGCATTTCCATCACTCGCATTTTTTCTGCTAATGCGCATCGTACCCGAAAGTCCGCGTTGGCTAATTCTAAAAAGAAATGACGTCGATGCCGCACGAAAAACCATGCAGATCATCGATCCTGTGGGTTATGAAAAGGACCTGGCAGATATCAGGCACACAGCGGCGCGGGAATCGGGGCAACCGCAACAGCCATTGTTTTCAAAGACCAACGGGAGACCCATTATGCTGGCGATCATCTTTGCGTTCTTCAACCAGGTTTCCGGAATCAACGCAATCATTTATTTCGCGCCGAGAATTTTTGAAATGAGCGGACTTGGAGAAAATGCCTCGCTGCTTTCAAGTGTTGGCATCGGACTTGTCAATTTCCTGTTTACCCTGCTCGCGATTAATTTCATCGATAGGTTTGGCAGAAGGTCGCTGATGCTTATAGGCTCAATTGGACTGATCGGCACCCTGGGCATGGCCTCCTATGCTTTTTATCACAATCAATCAGGATGGAGTATGATTGCGGCGCTGCTGATTTATATCGCATTCTTTGCATTTTCACAAGGCGCGGTGATCTGGGTGTTCCTGTCTGAAATTTTTCCGAATCAGGTGCGTGCCAAAGGGCAATCGCTGGGGAGTTTTACCCACTGGGTCATGGCAGCAGCGATCACTTTCAGTTTTCCCTATTTCGCACAGACTTACGGCGGTGGTCCCATATTCTTATTCTTTTGCCTGATGATGATCCTGCAGTTGTTGTTTGTATGGAAACTCATGCGTGAAACCAAGGGCCAATCGCTGGAACAAATCGAGGAACATTTGATTCTTCACTAGGGCACACAATTAACCTAATTAACCTAAGCAACCTAACCAACCGATCATGCCTCACCGCGTCATTTGCTTTGGAGAAATATTGTGGGATTTTTTGCCGAAGGGCAAGGAACCCGGTGGTGCGCCCTTAAACGTAACCTATCACCTGAACAAGACCGGGGTGCCCGCTGCGCTCATCAGCAGGCTGGGCAAAGACGAACTGGGTGAAGAATTTATGCGCGTGCTGCGTGAAAAGAAAATCCCTGCCGTCTTCATCAGTTCTGATCCGGATCATGACACGGGAAAGGTTTTTGCAGATACCAATCAAAAAGAAGAAGTTACCTATCGAATCGTTGAACCGGTGGCCTGGGATTTTATTGAATGGAAACCAGAATTCCAGGAAGCAGTGGGTCGCGCGGACTATTTTGTTTTCGGCAGCCTTGCCTGCCGAAATGAATATTCCCGAAATTCGCTACTGAAATTACTTGAAGCGGCGAATATCAGGGTTTTCGACGTTAACCTGAGACCGCCACATTTTCAGAAAGAGACGATCGTTGAACTCATGAAAAAAGCCGAGCTCCTCAAACTCAATCACAATGAATTGGAATTAATAGCAGGTTGGTTTGGAAATGAAACCGATGAAATTGAACAAATGAAATTGCTGCAGGAGAAATTTTCAATCAATACTGTTGTGGTAACGCGCGGCGCGCGTGGGGCTTGCGTACTCACCAATGGGAAATGGTATGAACAATCCGGCTTCAAGGTGCAGGTAGTGGATACGGTTGGAAGTGGGGATGCATTTCTCGCTGGTTTTCTATCTTCCCTGCTGAACAAACATGATCCGCAATACTGTCTGGAACTTGCTTGTGCGCTCGGTGCGACGGTTGCGAGGTACGCGGGTGCATGTCCTGATTATGCAATGGAAGAAGCGCTTGAACTGATCTAATTCGCCGTCGTTGCGACGTCGGAATAAATTCTTTCGATCGCATCCCGGTACTTTTCCATAATCACTTTTCTTTTCAAACTTAATTTCGGTGTCATTTCGCCGGAATCAATCGTCCATTCCTTGCCCAGCAGTTCGAATTTCTTGATCTGCTCAACATGACTGAAGTTCTTATTGTAAGATTCTACGATATCGCGGTAAAGTGCAAGAACCCTTGGATTATTGATCAGGTCTTCTACATTTTCTGAATCAATTCCATTTTCATTGGCCCAATTTTTCAGGTTTTTGAATGCGGGAACGATCAGGGCGCCCACAAATTTTCGTTCAGCACCCACCACCAGCAGTTGGTCAATAAACCGGGATTCTTTGAATTTATTTTCAATGGCGAGTGGAGCAACATATTTGCCACCACTGGTCTTAAACATTTCTTTCTTTCGATCGGTGATCTTCAGAAAACGGCCTTCTACCAGCATTCCAATATCGCCGGTATGAAACCATTCACCCGTCATGACCTCGCTGGTAAGATCAGGGCGTTTGTAATAACCCATCATAATATTGGGACCCTTACAAAGAATTTCTCCGTCTTCGGCAATCTTCACTTCAACGCCATCAATAATAGGTCCCACGGTTCCGAACATTCTATCTTCTACATTATACCTGTTCACTGCAATCACCGGTGAGGTCTCGGTTAAACCGTAGCCTTCCATGATGGGAATTTTAGCTGCGGTAAATATTCTGATAAATTTTACCTGGCAGGCCGCACCGCCTGTGACAATGCATCGTAGATCGTTTCCCAGAGCCTCGCGCCATTTTGAAAAAATGAGCTTGTTGGCAATGGCGAGTTGCATGGTGTACCAGGGTCCCTGGTTCTTGTTGATCTCGTATTTGGTTGCCAGGTCATGCGCCCAGAAAAATAATTTTCTCTTGATTCCCGTAAGTTCATTACCCTTAGACATGATGCCCTCATAGACGCGTGACAATAACAGGGGCACGGTGGTAAACATGTTGGGCCGAACTTCCTTTAAATTGGTCACGATGGTATCTAGTCCTTCTGCATAATAGATGGAAGTGCCATTGAACAGGTAGAGATAAGACACCATTCTTTCGAATATGTGATTGAGTGGCAGGAAGCTGAGCGCCTTCAAATCCTTACCCGGTGGGAAACAGGGTAGGGAGGCCAGTACATTACTCAAAATATTTTTATGCGAAAGCATCACGCCTTTCGGAAATCCGGTGGTGCCTGAGGTATAGATCAGGGTCGCCAGGTCGTCGTTTCCGATCTGATCTGAAATAGATTTTGCCTGATCCCTTGCCTCCGGAGTTGATTTTGCAATCACTTCTTTCCAGCTTCTGGCGCCTGGTACGTCTTCAATGGTATACACCTGAGTCAGACTTGGGATAGTATCCTTTACACTCATGACCTTGTTGTAGGCATCTTCATTATTCACAAAAACCATTTTCACTCCTGCATCGCGGAACACAAATTCAAGTTCATTGGTGTTGATGGTGGGATAAATAGGCGTAAGGATAGCGCCAATGCGCTGAACCGCGAGATCAATCAAAAGCCATTCGGGTCTGTTTTTCGAAATGATGGCAACCTTGTCTCTACTTTCCACACTCATATCTCCACAGCTAATACCGAGGTTGATCAATCCCGCACTTAAGTGATTAACCGTTTCAGCAACTTCCTGGGTGGAATATTTTTTCCAAACGCCATTTTCCTTTGCGGCGAGCATGGACTCAAGTGGCTTTCTTTCCAAATGAAATTCTATGCAATCAAATAACCTGGTGGGCACTGTCATGACAATCGGTGTGGGATTTCTAAGAAATTTATCGAAAAAAAGGCAAACTAAAAAGCCATAAAAGACATCTCTATTGAGGCTGCGCGGATTGATAATATTGGCCTGACGGCACTTTGAAAACCCTTGATTTTTGAAAGCCCGAAAATGCCGAATAGGCGTCGGCGTGAGAATTGGTCCAGGCCTGGTATTGAGGCAGATTTCCTGCCGCGCCGAATATCCATTGGTTATAGGCTTCAAACATGCCATTCTGTAAAAGTTGCCGCTGATAATCGAACAATTTCATTGGAAACTTTGCGGCATCCTTTTCAAACCAATCCAGAATAAACCTGGTGCGAACCATGATCAGGTTATCGACAGTAATTCCATTGGCCGTAAGTGAAGACTGCTTATTCATTCCGGTGAGATAGGCCAATTCAAATTCATTCTTTTTCTTTTGATCGTAGTTCTTCAGGAGGTCGGCAGAAGAGTAGAGCTTCTTGTAGCTGTCTAAGAGAATGCCTTTCATTTCGGCGGTTCGCTGCGACAAACTCTCAAGATTCACGAATACTTCACCATAGATCAGGCTCCATACCCTGTCTGTAGTGAAATAATAATATTTGGCGGCATTATAATAGTTGCCCGAATAACTTGGATCGACTTTAATACCTTTCTCCCATTGCTGGATGGCGTCATAGTCTTTCCGCGCAAAAAGCAGTTCGCCATATTCACTATAAAGCGCGCCACTGTTGGGAAATTTGTCAAGCCCTTTCTTGTAGAGTCGTTCACAATCCTTCACTTCTTCCAGCGCTTTATAGATATTACCGGCAATCTGGAAAGATGGGACATCGGCATCCGGCCGTTCTACGAGTGTTTTGGAGACTTCCTGCGCCTTGGCGAAATCTTTTTGGAGATAATAGGTGAGGGCCAGGTCCTTTTGTATTTCGAGGTCGGTGGGACTTTTTTCCTTCGCTCGGTTCAGCACCATGAGTGCGTTGTTGTAGTCTCCCTGGCGAATATAGTTTTTGGCGGCCTCTTTCATGGATGTGAGATCCTGAGTATCCTGGGCAAGGCCAGCCAGCGAGATGCAGGTAATTAAATAAGTGAAAAGGACTTTCATCATTTGCAAGTCTACTAAAAAAATGGGTATACGGTATAAGGTATACGGTATACGGGGAAAATTAAAAGTATCTAATACACTATACCGTATACCCTATACCTCAATACTAGTTTATTAGATGCGTAATCAACCCATCCCGGAGTTTCGGCTCAAACCAGGTTGATTTGGGAGGCATTACCTGGCCACTGTCGGCAATATCAAAAAGTTGTTCAATGCTGACGGGATAAAGGCTGAAAGCAAGCTTCATGTCGCCGTTGTTAACCCTTCTTTCCAATTCGCCCAGACCCCTGATGCCGCCTACAAAATCAATTCGCTTGTCTGTGCGTTGGTCTTTGATCCCCAACAGCGGATCCAATACTTTTTCCTGCAAAATGGTCACGTCCAGCACGCCGATGGGGTCGCTGGAATAAGACCCGGGCTTCGCCGATAATTTATACCATTGATGATCCAGGTAAAGTCCGAATTCGTGTAGCCGTTCCGGTGAGTAAGGCGTATTGCCATTTGATTCAACCGTGAAATGTTCTCCAAGTTTGGTGAGAAACTCTTTTGCGTCCATGCCTTTCAGATCCTTAACGACGCGGTTGTAATCCATGATGCGAAGTTCATTGGCAGGAAACAACGTGGTGAGGAAATAGTTTGCTTCCTCGGAAATTTTCCCTGTTAAAGCTCTTCTAACCTTGGCCGCACTGGCTGCGCGATGATGGCCATCTGCTATATATGTGAAGGGCGCTTGTTTCGAAAAATAAGAAACGACCTGGTCGATGGCAGTGCGATCGCTGATCACCCAAATCTTGTGTTCAATGCCGTCATCAGCCACGAAATCGTAAATGGCGTTCTTGTCATTCTTCCAATTGTTCACGAGCGTATCCAGCCCTGGGATATTCCTGTAAGCAAGAAATACATTTCCCGTCTGCGCGCCTGTAGTCTTTATATGATTGATGCGGTCAAGCTCTTTATCGGGACGCGTGAACTCGTGTTTTTTAATGATATCTGCATCATAGTCATCAATGGCCGAAGCACAAACCAATCCAGTTTGCGACCTCCCATTCATGGTGAGTTCGTAAATATAGAAGCAAGGCTTGTCTTCCCTGAATAAAACCTCTCGCTGAGTAAAGGCCTGCAGATTCTGCCTGGCTTTATCATATACTTCCTGGCTGTGTATATCTGCATCTTCAGGAAGGTCTATTTCAGCCTTCGTGACATGCAAGAAAGTATTCGGATTGCCCTGCGCAAGTTGTCTCGCCTCATTGGAGTTCAACACATCATAGGGCGGTGACGCAACCTGCTTAGCAAATTGCGGCTGTGGACGCAGAGCGCGGAATGGAATGATTTTGGCCAATGGTAGAAATTAAAAAGTAAAAAGTAAAAATTCAAAATTGAATGCTGTATACCGTGAAGCAAAATGCAAAATCCAATTTTGAATTTTGCATTTTTACTTTTTAATTTATGCATGTTGCAACGCAAATTGCTTCATCACTTCGGTCAGTACCTGGACGCTGCTGAGCGGAAGGGCGTTATAAAGTGAAACCCTGAAGCCACCAACACTGCGGTGTCCCTTTACGCCGACAAGATTTTCTTTTTTGCAGGCCTCCAGGAATTCTTTTTCCAATGCCGGATCCTGCATCACAAAAACCACATTCATTTTACTGCGGTCGGCCTTGTCAACTGTCGGCGTGAAAATCGGGAGTTCGTCCAGTGTCTGGTAAAGCAGACTTGCCTTCTTTTCATTCACCTTTTCAATCGCACCAACGCCACCCTGTTCTTTCAGCCACCTCAACGTGAGCAGGCACACGTATACAGCAAACACCGGAGGTGTATTGACCATGGAGCCGTTCTCAATATGCAAACGATAATCCATCATCGTGGGCAGTTTTCTGCTCACCTTACCCAACAGATTCTTGTTCACAATGACCAGGTTGACACCCGCGGCACCAATATTTTTCTGCGCGCCGGCATAAATAAGTCCGAAACGCGTAAAATCCATTTCATGGCTCAATATATCACTACTCATATCACATACCAATGGAACATTCGTCTGCGGAATTTCGTGCACCTCGGTACCTTCAATCGTATTATTGGATGTATAATGAAAAAATGCAGAATCTTCAGGGATCTTAAATCCACGAGGTATGTACGTGTAGTTTCTGTCCTTTGAACTGGCCACCACATCAACATTTCCAAAAATCCGCGCTTCCTTGATCGCCTTGGTTCCCCAGATGCCGCAATCCAGGTAGGCGCCAGTGGCTTTCTCATCCAGCAAATTCATGGGCACCTGGAAAAATTGTGTCGAAGCGCCTCCATGCAAAAACATGACCTCCTGGTCGGCGCCCAATTTCATCAGTTCTTTAACCAGCGCCATGGCTTCATCCATCACGGCCTGAAAAAGGGGTGTGCGATGCCCGATCTCCAGGATAGATAAACCGGTGTTGTTAAAATCCACGACTGCGCGGGCCGCATTTTCCATTACTTCCTGCGGCAAAATGCTGGGCCCTGCGTTAAAATTGTGCTTCTTGCTCATCTTCATCAATTGAATTGCAAAGAAACTGAAATAGCCTTTGATAAAAAAATGATCAATGACCTTCGGCGTCTTTCGCTGATGAATTGGCTTTTGCCCACGCCGTATTCATGCGTTCGAATTCCTTCAACTCCAATTCGTTAAAATTCCTGTTTTGCAATGCTGAAAGATCAGGCTGGCCGGCGTTTGTCCAGGCCGTAAACCAGAAGCTGGCGATGGCGAAAATTGCCTGGCGCATTCTTCTTTCTACCATTCCCTTTAATCTTTTGCTGTATGCTAGCGTATAGGCACTGGAATATTGACGGAGTACTGCACCGTTTCTGTTTTCAAATGCGAATTTTTGATCTGGCCTGAATTTTAAAGAAAGCTGTTTTTCGATTTTCAACACCGTATCCGAAGCAGCAGCACTTTCGAGCACACGATCCCAGATGAAGAGGGAGGGATGATCGATATATTGGGCTTTGCCAATGAAGAAATCATAAGATTGATCTGCCAGCAATTCGGGAATCCTGCTTTCCCAAAATGCGTGAATGCCCAGTTGTCCGCTCAACTGTCCATTATGATTGCTACTGGTGTGCAATGGCACGTGTGCGTCGGCGATATAATGGCCAATTTCAGCCGAAAATTTCAGTATACGGGTTTGATCGCGATCCCTGAATGCCTTGGTGAGGCGTTCCATCATGATATTGATCCACCATGGAACGATCCCATGCGCAACCAGGCTGTCTTCGCCAAATTTTTCCACGGCTTCGTGCCAGGAATGTGGCAATGCGGAATAGGGATATTTCCCATAATGATCCATATCGATGTAGTGGCGCGGTGCTTCAGCTGGTACAACATAACGCCGCTTGTCCGGATCCACTGCGTGTTCTTCGAGGAAATCGAGGTAGGGTTTGTACAATACCATCATACCCGGTGGGAGCAGGAAAACAGCGACCTGGTTGATTTTGCGATGCGCGAAAAAGCCCCAGCAAAAGAGGCTGTTGTGCGTGAGTGCAAGCAGCACGGTGAGGAGGAGTTTGGTTAGCATTTTGGGTTGATAAG
>Ga0157375_10000218_pt1 | contig 53847 bp, 39 predicted proteins | sample M35metaG_FD_115311 | JGI IMG/M metagenome (GOLD analysis project Ga0157375, IMG submission 115311) | Miscanthus rhizosphere microbial communities from Kellogg Biological Station, Michigan, USA - M3-5 metaG | ecosystem: Host-associated > Plants > Roots > Rhizosphere > Soil | place: USA: Michigan...
CTGACTAGGAGATTGTAAGTTGTTATTACCTCCTTTCAGGCTGTTCATTTGCTCTTCCTGCAATTTGCTGATTTGTTCTTTGTTGATTTGAAGACCTTTAGTTAATTTGATTTTGTACATGATGTTTAATTTTAAATTGTTATTAATATTTTTTGGTAATTACTTAGCAACTTTAGTTACTACTTGAGTAATTCCACCGCAAGAACACTGTCCGCAAGACTGAGTTGGAGACTGAAGGCTGTTGTTACCTCCTTTCAGGCTGTTCATTTGCTCTTCCTGTAATTTGCTGATTTGCTCTTTGTTGATTTGTAAACCTTTAGTTAATTTGATTTTGTGCATGATGTTTAATTTTAAATTGTTATTAATATTTTTTTTGGTAATTACTTAGCAACTTTAGTTACTACTTGAGTAATTCCACCGCAAGAACACTGTCCGCAAGATTGAGTTGGAGACTGAAGGCTGTTGTTACCCCCTTTCAGGCTATTCATTTGCTCTTCCTGTAATTTGCTGATTTGCTCTTTGTTGATTTGAAGACCTTTAGTTAATTTGATTTTGTGCATGATTTTAAAATTTTAGTATTAATAGTTTTTGGTTATCTTTTTTAGTCATAAAACCTTTATTGGACCTTACTTGCAAGTATATTTTTGTTTAGTTAACTCTGTTTCTTTCGTCTTCGTTTCCGAAGTTTCTCTGTTGTCCGGATTTGAGATTATCGTTTCCGAACTTGTAGCTTAAAGAGATTCTGAAACCTCTCGTATCGCCGTAGCTTTTGAAGTCTGTCTTCACACCGTTGGATTCATAGGTGATCAGAGGTCTTTGCCCGTTTAGAAGATCCTGCCCTGTAATGGTGAGTGTAAGCTTTTTATCCAGGAGCAAAAATTTCATAGAAACATCCAAAATATTCATCGTTGAAATATGGAAGATCTGGTAACGCCCCGGAAGCTGCAGCCCGTAATTGACACTGAAAAATGTCGTTTTCGATTTGTTCAGCGTGAAGTCGTTATTTGAATAGATATAGGCGTTGTAACCGTCTATTGAACTCACGACATCTGTTTTGGACTTTACATTCTGATAATTGGCATTAAAACCTGTAAAACTGTTCCACCAAGACCATTTATTAAAGTTGTAATATGTTGAAATCCCGATCTGATACGTGTTGGCATAATTCAATGGTGTACTTCTCGTAATGTTGGTATTCGGATCTAAGATCGAAAGCTCCTGACTAAAATCCGATACCTGTGAATAGTAAACCGACGATACCCATTTTTGATTTCTCACATATGAAAACTCTACATTATCTATTATTGATGGCTTCAGGAACGGGTTTCCTTCGGAAAAATAATACGGACTCGTGCGGATCACAAACGGATTCAGATAATCAAAATTCGGTCTGCGGATTCTTCTGCTATAGTTTAATGAAAATGAATTTTTGTCATCAGGATTATACGTGATATAAGCCGTTGGAAACAATTTTACATAATCATTTTTATTCTTCTGGTAAAGGTTTTGAGAAAAGCCTGTCGTTTGGGTGGCTTCCATTCTCAAACCTGCCTGAGTTTCCCATTTTTCGCCTAATTTTTTGCTTGCCGAAAAGTACAATGCTTCGTTATGTTCTTTATAGTTAAATATATTCGACTGGTCAGTATTCAAAACCGGTGTTCCCGTTTTATTGTCAAAAACTACCAGATCATTGTCGGTATTGGTGAAGGCATATTTTCCTCCAAAGCTTAATGAAGCCCATTTCAACGGCATTTCTACATCTACTTTCCCTGAATAATTCGCAATACGGTTGACATTCGTATTCGTAGCCGAGAAAAAGCTCAACGGAATGATATTTCTCTGGTTATCCAGTTCATTTCCTGCAAAAAAGCTGTAATCATCCTTTTTATAATTGAAATAATCGAAATCTGTGGTTATTTTTGTTCCAAGAGAATCCAGCTTAAAGGTGTTGTACCAGTTAAGGGAATTCATATTCGGTTTATTGTTGGCATCCACATCAGATGCGATGTAAGAATTAACTGTACCCGAATTATTGGTTCTCGTCGTAAACGGACTGTTGGAAGAGGTATCTTTGGTAAAACTTCCCAGATATTTTGCTCCGGTCGTCCATTTTTCACTGATTTTATAATCGATTCCGGATCCAAGTCCGAGACTGTTTTCTTTTGATCTGTTTTTCACATTCATCGACCATAATTCATCGGGATAAAAGATATTGCTGTCCGATATTGTGAGCAGTTTTTGAGAATTGGTATTTGCGGATACCTGTAATGACAATTTGTTGTGATTGTAATTAAATATTCCCTGAGCGCTGCCTCCTGCATAGGTTTTCTGTGTGTAAGAACCCCCGATATTGGCATTCCACGAGTTGGCTTTTGCTTTTTTTAATTTAATGTTGATTAATCCGTTATCGCCTTCTGCGTCGTACTTTGCGGGTGGAGTAGTGATCACTTCGATAGATTTGATATTATCAGAAGGAATCGATTTTAATAAACTTGATAGATCATCCTGCGACATTCTCTGAATTCTGTCATCGATCATCACCAAAACCTCACCTTTTCCGACGATGGAGACACTTTCATCCTGTACTCTTACCAACGGCGTTGATTTTAAAGCGTCTAAAGCTGTTCCTCCCGTCGCCGACACCGAATTTTCTACATTGAAAACCAAACGATCTACTTTTCTTTCAACTAATTTTTTCTTTTGGGTTAAATTGACCTCCTGAATTTCCTTAGTCGCAATATTGGTGTCTTTTATAGTATAGTTTTTTGTGATATCTCCGTCTATATTTATGTTGTTTTCAGATACTTTGCTTCCGTTTAAAAAGATTTGTAGTGTGTAAGAATCATTTTTCGGAAGTTTAATGCTGAAATTTCCATTTTCATCTGTAATGGCAGAATAATTATTTTTTTCTGCTGAGATGATCACTTCTGCGTAAGAAATACTTTTTGCCTGCTCATCTGATATTGTACCGGAAATACTCTGAGCATTTATTGTCATGCCCATTCCTAAAAAGGATAATAATGATATTAAGTATTTCTGTGTCATGTTGTTTCTTGTTTGATATTTCAAAGGTATCATGTTGTGTTTTTAAAGGGGCTACACTTGTGTGTAGTTTTAGGCTGTCTGCTGTAATACTACACTTTGGTGTAGGTCGCTCACGTTTCTAGACATCAGATGACAGTTTTTATCCAGGAACTTTCTCAACCCATTATAAGTCAATAGCACAGGTATGGTTTCAGACCCTAAATAATGGATGGGTTCGGCTAATGTAATCGCCTCAATTCCCATCAGTTTTAATACTTTTAGAAGCTTGGCATCGCATTCGGCAATCGCTACGGAATTTTTATTGTGACAAACTTCATTAATTGCATAAGCCATTAAAGTTTTAAAAACTCCGAAGCCCGTTTTATCTATTCCTTTTCTGATGGCAAATCTTCCGATATGCCAAATGTTGGTTGCTTTATTTTTGATGATATCCTGCGGATTGATATTGAATAGTTTTTCAATAGGAAGCACGTCTTTATGATTCCATTTTACGACTCTTATTGACCCGCTGATTTTACTTTCGTTGTCTCGGGAAACAAAGATTTTAGATTTTTTTAAACTCTTTTCCTCGTGATAGATATCATCTACTTCAGTTTTGAATTGCTCAAGATCTGAAAAGTCTTCATGATGATTAAAGTTCTCTGTAACAACGAATTCTGCTAATTCGTACAAGTCTTTATTACTTAAAGAATAAAAGTTAAAATCTTCCATGTTTTTATTATCTTTAGGTAAAATTATTTCACTAAATAGTAAATTATGCTACACTTTTGTGTAGATTTGTTAAAGTCTACACTTTAGTGTAGTGACCAGAAGCCATTACCTTAAAAACTAAACCATGGAAGAAATTAATAAGTTTTTTACTACGAAAAATAGTATTAAAGATATATCAGAATCAGAGAGTTATCAGACAGCAGACTATCTTGAAGTCATTAAGGCTTTTTCAAGAATTACCTACATGAGTCTGTATGTGATCGACTATCAGAAACAGAATTTCGAGTACGTTTCAGACAATCCTTTATTCCTTTGCGATCATACCCCGGAAGAAGTGCAGTTGATGGGCTATGCATTTTATTTCAGACACGTAAAAAAAGAAGATTTAGACCTGTTGTTAAAGATCAATGAAGTAGGATTTGATTTCTATGAAAACCTGCCTGTTGAAGAAAGAAAATTATACTCCATTTCTTATGATTTTCATTTAATTAATGAAAGTAAAAATGCCATTTTGATTAATCATAAATTAACCCCGCTTTTCCTTTCCTCAGAAGGAAAGATGTGGAAGGCGATGTGCATTGTATCTTTGTCGCACAATCACTCAGCGGGCAATATATCTATCGTAAAACAAGGCACCAACGAACTTTGGAATTACGATATGAATGAAAACAGATGGATAAAAGAAGAAAAAATAAAGCTCTCGGAAAGAGAAATCGAAGTATTGCGATTGTACGCTCAGGGACTTACGATCAGTGAGATCGCTGATAAGATGTATGTGACAGGCGATACTGTCAAGTTCCACAGAAGGAAATTGTTCGATAAACTGGGCGTCAACAACATTACGGAAGCTTTGTCGTACGCAACCAATTATAAGCTCTTATAAGCTGAAATTTTTACTCGGAAATAGCATTGATGTAGAATTGCGGGAAAGTTTTAAAAGGCTTTCCTGTAGCAATTTTAAACATAACGTGTGTACACATTCCGGCAACGATCCAGGAAGCGATAGATAATTGTGGAGGAGGTAGGTTTCCTTCCTCATTTTTATAATCATTGATGATGCCTTCAAGCCATTCGTTCGGATGTTTCCAAAAACGGAGATATCCGGCAACGTATTCCACCATTTTTAATTCGTTGAAGTTATCGTCTGTCAGGCTGTCGAGAGACAGTCCTTTAGGTGTAATAACGGTGACAAGGCCTCCCCAGCCGAGATTGTAAGGGTGTAGAATATGCATTCCTTTTTCCTGGCATATTTTATCAAAAATTATGGGAATATCGCTTGTAAAATCAAGGGCATTGATGGCAATATCGTGAGTGGCGATGATCTCGTGTACATTTTCTTTGGTAATAAATTCTTTCCGAAACTGGATATTGGCGTCGGGATTAATGTCTTTCAGTCGATGATACAATGTTTCTGCTTTGTAGGATGAGATATCTTTGTGTGTATAATTCTGTCTGTTCAGATTAGATCGCTCAATGGTATCACCATCCACAATGGTAATATTTTCAAAACCAAAACGTAAGGCACATTCGGCAATATTGCTTCCGATACCGCTTCCGGCGAGTAAAATTGAGAAATCTTTGATTCCTCTTTGCTCTTCTTCATGTACGTAGAGTCTGTTTCGAGAATATTGTGCTTCCATATCTAATACTTTGATACAAATGTAAGGGGATGCGAAATGATAATGGCTACACTCTAGTGTAGTTTACATCTCACGGCTTTCTTTTTTCTTGATTATTTGATGTTTAAAGGTTAAATTTAATAAAAATAAATCACACAAAAGTGTTTTATTTAAATAATTGATATGAATTTTAATAAAATTTCACTTCTCATTCCAACCTTTTTCCTCAAACCGGCATCTTTATAAATAGTGAGGTTCATTAACTATAAAATATTCGAAGATGAAAAGCTTATATATTCAATTTTTATTATTGCTGCCGATTTTATGCTGGGCGCAAATTCCGATCATCGAAACTCCAGGCAAAAAAGGAGGTTTTGATACAAATAATAAAGTGGTTCTTCAAAAACTTGACATTGAGACCAAAATCACCGGTGGAATTTCTACCAATGTCGTCACAATGGTTTTCAGAAATAATTCCAGCCGATTGATGGAAGGAAGATTGACTTTCCCGCTTCCGGAAGGCGTGAATGTAGGCGGTTATGCACTAGACATCAACGGGAAACTGAGAAATGCAGTGCCTGTAGAAAAAGAAAAGGCAAAAGAAGTTTTCGAAACCATCGAAAAAAGAAATGTAGATCCCGGAATTTTAGAAAAAGTAGAAGGAAATAATTTCCGCACAAGAATTTATCCGATCAATGCCAATGGCGGGGAGAGGATCGTTCAGATTACTTATAATTATGAATTGAAGAAATCGGGTAATAATTATCAATATTATTTACCATTAAATTATTCTTCTGAAATCCCTGAGTTTACTATCAAAACCAGCGTTTTTCAAAATGCGATTTCTCCGCAATTGGAGGAAAGACCTGACGGAAGCTATAATTTCGTTAAAAATGGAAATATCTGGGTAGCAGAAACACATAAAAAAAATTACAGGCCGAGCCGAAACCTTAAAATAAATTTTCCGAAAAGTGAAGAAAACGAAAATGTTCTACTGCAAAAGGCTTCAAATAGCTCGGCCTATTTTCTGGCAAGTTTAGGAGCTGATCCACAGGAAAGAGCTAAAAAATTGCCCAATAAACTGGCGATTGTCTGGGATAATTCTTTAAGCGGGTTAAAACGCGATCATAAAAAAGAATTTGAGTTATTAGATGAATATTTTAAAGTGAATAAAGGTCTTTCTGTAAATGTATATTTCATTAATAATACATTTGATGAAGGAAAAACTTTTAAAATACATAATGGAAACTGGAACGAATTGAAGACTTATCTTTCGATGGTTACTTACGATGGAGGGACAGATTTCGGACAATTAAAATCATTGCGGGAAGATGAGGTTTTATTCTTTACAGACGGAATTTCTTCTTTCGGAGACTTAAAATTATCTTGGGAAAATCCTGTTTATACAATTGCAGCATCCAATAATGCGAATTTTAATCAGTTAAAATTTATTAGCAACAAAACGGGCGGTGAGTTTTTAAATTTAAATGAAAATCTTCCGTCAAAAGAAGTCAGAAAATTATTGTACGAACCTTTGAAATTTTTAGGAATTGAAGATAATTCGTCGCTGTCAGAAGTATATCCTTCTTTGCCGCAAAGTATTTCTGAAAGTTTCGTTTTAACAGGAATTTTAAAGGGAAATCAGACAACTGTGAAAGTAATGTTGGGCTACGGAAATAAAGTAACGGAAACAAAAACAATTTCTCTGGATACCAACAGACAAATGGTAAACGACTGGGAAATCTCGCAATTTTGGGCTCAGAAAAAAATCAATGAATTAGAAATTTTTGAGAAAAAAAATAAAAGCGAAATCAAAAACTTAAGCAGACAATTTGGGATTGTAAGCAACAATATGAGTCTGATGGTTCTTGAAAATTTAGCAGATTATGTTCGGTACGAAATTACTCCACCTGCAGAATTGCGCCAGGAATATGATAAAATTGTAAAAAATAATCAGCAGTTAAAAGATGTTCGTGTTAATGATTTAATGAAAAAAGCAGAAGTCATGACAGAAAATCTCAAAAAATGGTGGGCAACAGATTTTGAACCAAAAGAAAAAGTATATCCAAAGCCTGAAAGAGTACCATCTCAATCTTCACGCAGAGATACGATGAGAAGCGAAAGAAGCATTGAAGAAGTGGTTGTAACAGCTTATGCTACTAAAAGAAATGAAGCCTCAGTTGCATCAAGTAGCATGATTGTATCAGAATCCGTTTCTTCAGATAAAATGCTGACGAATAATCTCCAGGGTAAAGCTTCTGGTATAATTGTTAGAGGTTTCAGCTCTGGACAAGGAGATTATAAAAGAAAAGAAATTGCGGAAGATATCATCAACAGCGGAAGAATTCTTACCGTTGATGTAAAATCCGATGCAGAATACATGAAGCTTTTTGAAAAAGATAAAAAGCCGGAAGACATTTATCAGACCTATCTTGCGCAAAGGAAAGACTATCTTGAAACTCCGCAATATTATTTTGATGTTGCTCAGCTGCTTTTCAAAAATAATGATAAGAAATTGGGGTTAAAAGTCTTAAGCTCCATCGCAGATTTGGATATTGAAAATGAAGAATTATACAAATTATTAGCCTACAGATTAAAGCAGGCAGAAGTTTTTGATAAAGAACTCTGGATCTCTCAAAAAGTACTGGAATGGCGACCTTTCGATCCTCAAAGCTACAGAGATTACGCGCTGGCTTTGGAAGATAACGGAAGATATCAGGAAGCTTTGGATAATTTATATAAAATTTTAAATCAGTCTTACACCCGCGAAATAGCCAATCGTGACTACGGAATTGAAGAAACAATTATCATGGAAATCAATGAATTGATCACTAATCACGGGGACAAATTAGATCTGAAAAATATTAATCCTAAGATCATTGCAGATTTACCTGTCAATATCAGAGTGGTTCTCAACTGGAATAAAGACAACACCGATATCGATCTTTGGGTGACAGATCCCAATAAAGAACGTTGCATGTATTCTCACAAATCAACGGTGATTGGCGGAAGATTGAGTGATGATTTTACGGGAGGTTTTGGCCCGGAACAGTTTTTACTGAAAAAAGCGATTAAAGGGAAATATCAGATCCAGACCAATTTCTTTGGTGAAAGACAGATCAATATTGCGGGACCGACTGCGATTATGGCGGAAGTGTACATTAATTATGCCACCGGAAAACAGGAAAGAAAAATCGTGGTTTTCCAGAATCAGAAAAATTCTACTGGAAACAGCGATGGCATTTTAATCGGCGAATTTGAATTTTAGACACAGAAAGTTAATATGTTAATATGAATGTTAGTGTGCGAGGGTTGGTTTTTTACCGGCTCTCGCTTTTTATTTGAAAGATTCTTCCTACATTTAAGTTAACGAAACAAACTACAAATGAAATACTTATTTACTATTTTATTAGCATTGTCGGGAATTTCCCTGCAGGCTCAGAAAGTTTTTTCAACACAATATTCGAGTGATGCAGATGTAAAGGTTTTTGTGGTTGATTATGAAAGCCAGGCAGACCTAAAAGTATATAAAGTTGAGTATGAAAGTCAGGCGGGAAGCAACGACGGCAAATGGTTTTTCACACAATACGCGAGTCAGGCAAAGAAAAAGATATTCTTTGTGGATTATTCGAGCCAGGCAGATTTAAAAATATTTTTTGTGAAGTACGAAAGCCAGGCAGGCTGGGTGAATAAAGAAAAGCAACATTTAATGTATTAAGGTTGTTGTAATATCCCAGTAATTCTTCCTTCATGCTGTTTAGGAACATGAGTTATTAGAGTGAAACTTCCCCTCAATTATCATAAAATGCAAATGCCTTTATAGATTAATTTGAATTGAGACTTTCTCATTTCCTTATTATTCCTTTTTTTAGGTTAGGTAATAAAACCCTGTTTTTTGGAGCAGGGTTTTGTAGTTTTTTTAGTACAAGGTGTAGTTTTTTTAGTACAGGATTTTAAATTTTTTTCATGGTCATAGAATTATTTTTGTAGAAATAGGAAAATTGTAAATAAAAACATCTTAATGTTTATTTATAATTAAAAATACAAATGTTGATATAGATTATTTGGCTACAGGTGCTCATTGAACGAAAACCTGTTTCATGAGTGGACTTTTTTCAAATGTAAAGCAAGTGCAGAAGAGCTAAAGAACAACTGATGCATTCTGTATTTATATGATACTTTTCTAAAATAACTTAAAAATATAATTGTGAAACGAATTTATTTATTAATAGCATTTTTTATGCTCAGATTGGTTTCTGCACAGCTTGATACGGTGCATTACCTGCATGCAGCCCATCATTTTTGGGCTTTATGATGATACTACCATTACGGCAGAGCACATCTATTTATCTACGCCCTCTGCTACCAATATTACGGTAACGGTGAAAAGAGCGGACGGAACAACAATTCCCAGATTTTATGTTTATAACATTAACACTGATACAGGTGTCTATTCAGCTACAGGTTCGTTTACTTTTAACAATGGTAATCCTTTGAGAATAAGCGCCGTTAATGCATCAAATGTCATTTTAACTCCCGGAACATCACCGATGACACGCCCAACAAATACTGCAGGAACCATTATTGGTGCTAATGCGGGTGGACTTATTTTCCAGTCAACTGGTGAATTCTTTGTCAATTACAGAGGTCGTTCTGAAAGTCAGGCAGGATCTGTGATGACGAAAGGAAGTGTGGCTTTAGGTAAAAACTTTATATGGGGTGGAACTCCGAATGAATATACCACAGCAGTAGCTGAAGTCGGAAATATGGCTTCCATGATGGCTACTGAAGATAATACGGTAATCACGGTTTCCGGTATTGATAACGGAACACAGTTTATTAATGGAGTCAGTGCAACACCCATCACCGGAACTACAGTGACAAGAACACTGCAGAAAGGACAGTCTTTTATCCTTTATGCCAAAGTAAAATTAAATCAATTGAGTTTACAGGACAGAGGCTGGCTCGGAGCCAAAATAACCGCTACCAAGAATATTGCCGTCACAGTCGGAGGATTAATGCAGCAAGGAGGCGCAACAAGCGGTACGGTATCGGACAGCCGGGACTTTGCAGTGGATCAGTTAGTGCCTGTTGAGCAATTAGGAAACGAATATGTAGTCATGCAGGGAAATGGAGGTACTCAGGAAAGAGTAGTTGTCATTGCTACTCAACCCAATACAACAATAAGCATGAATGGAAATACAGGCGTAAATTATACATTGGCTAATGTCGGAGACTACCAAATGGTACCTGCCACATTCTTTACCAATAAGAATATGTACATAAAAAGCAGTAAAGCAGTGTATGTTTTTCATAAAATTTATGGAAGCTCTGCGCTTAATACCAACAGCTTTATGTTTATTCCGCCATTATCGTGCTTCGGGCAAAATTCAGTAAACATGATTCCGGATGCTAAGCGTATCGGAGGAAACGAATATACCAATACACAGCTTGCAGTACTGGCAACGACAGGTAATCCGCCCACCGTAACCGTTGGAGGAACGGCTCAGGCTCCCATTGCAGGAAGTTCAAATATTGCCGTGCCGGGAAATCCCAACTGGACAAGCTACCGATATAATATTGCCGGTGCTACGGGAGGAACAGCTCTAATTAAAAATGTAAGAATAAGCTCTGTAGGAACCATTCAGGCAGAGTTAATAGGAGCCGATGTAGATGCCGGATTCGGTGGATATTATTCAGGATTCGGAACAGCACCGATTGTAGAGATCAGTATAGCCGGCAGCCCAAATCCTACAAGACCTTGTACAGGTGTTACAGGAAGCTCGTCATTATCACTGTCCGCCACACCAGGTCTAGGTGCGTATCAGTGGTATAAAAACGGGGTGGCCATTGCAGGAGCTACAAATAGTGATTATTCTATTCCGATAACAGACAATTCTGCTGCAGAATATAATGTTGTGGTTACGGTTGCCGGAAATTGTTTAGTCTATTCTAATGTTGTGAAATCTTTTTCATGCCCTTGCTATAAACCGGGTGTAACGGGAACTCCTGAAATCACAAAGATTGGGATCTCCACAAGAACGACTAAAAGTACTGTCAATTTCCCGGCAGATGTTAATAACGGATTTGTCGCGTTGGAATCTAATGATAAAGGACTTGTAATTACAAGAGTTGCTGATCCTGAAATATCAATCCTCAATCCTGTAGACGGAATGATGGTATTTGATACAGACGATGTTTGTCTGAAAATCTATGACGGTACAAAATGGAGTTGTATTAACCAAACATGTAATTAATTATGAAAACAATTCTTATCCTATTTCTTTTTGCTTTTACGATTACAAAAGCTCAGATCGGTATTGAAACCACCGCTATTGACGGAAGCGGATTAGTAGATTTCCCGGCAGGAACCACAAAAGGACTTATCCTTCCTCAAGTCACCAATAATACAAATATGACAGATGTAGCAGAGGGAACATTTGTTTTCGACGAAGCGACATCAAAAGTAAAATACTACAACGGTACGGTCTGGATAGAGATTACCGGACAAACTGGTGTATCAAGAACTTTACTGGCAGGAGCCGAACAGGACAGGACTAAAGGTGTTATCATCGGAGCTCCGGATTCTGTGGCTAAAGGTGTATTAGTTCTAGAATCTGAAGATAAAGCCCTGATCTTACCGAAAGTAATAGATCCGGCAGTGAATGTAAAATCACCCGCTGCAGGAATGATGTGCTATGATCCTGTCGCCAAGCTGGTCTGTTTCTACAACGGAACCAATTGGGCGTTCTGGGGAAATATAGATTAATGTAAAATAAGAAAGGTTCAGATTATTCTGAGCCTTTTTTGTTTAAAAAATCAAAAACTTCAAATTAATTTTAAGAACTTTGATGGAATAAAAATCCCAATGCAAAGGCTTACAACAATCAATCCCGATAAAGAAGTCAAAGATTCTTTTCAGGTCGTGAGGTTACAGGACAAAACCTTTGATAAGGTTTCGTTGATCAGGGTGACGTATAACCGTGTGTTTATTATTCATGAAGGGCAGGGGAAAATTATCATCGATCATAAAGAATTTGACATCAAAGGATCAGAAATATTTATTGTATCAAAAGGACAGATATTCTCATTTTCTTCGCAAACCAGATTATCAGGATTTCAGATCAGTTTTGGGGATTGTTTTTGGGATAAAACTCCGGCAAGTGCTTCCAACTGTAAGTTATTGCTGTTCAACGATGCGGCTCTTCATCAGAATATTCCGTTGACGGGAAAAGATTTTTTAGAATTAAACCCAATCTGCGAAATGCTTTTAAACGAATTTGAAAGCGAAGATTATCCCAACAAACTCGATGCTATGGCGGCTTATTTAAAAGTAATGATGATCAAATTAGCCAATCTTGCCCCGGCTTTCCACAATGGGATCGATGATTTTGATAATCAGACCTACCGAAAATTTCTGGAATTGGTAAGCTTCAAATACAATCAGATGCATGATGTTTTGTATTATGCAGAAAAGCTTTCCGTGACGCCGCGCAAGCTTTCAGATATTTCAAAAAAGAAAAGCGGAAAAGGCGCCAAAGAAATTATCGCCGGACAAATCATTGCAGAATCCAAGCGTTTGCTGCAGTTTTCGGCAAAAACCATCAAGGAAATCGCTTACGAATTGTCCTTCAGTACTCCGGAGCAGTTCAGCCATTTTTTCAAAAAATATACAGATATCTCACCTTTGGATTATCGCAGGATGTTCGTAAATATTGGCAGGTAATGTGAAGATTCTGACATTCCTTTGAGTTTTTATTGAACTTATTTTTGTATCAATAAAAATTACAGAGTATGTCAGTTCAGAGATTAAAAAACGTTGCCGGAATCACCATTCCCGATAGTAAAATCGCCATCGAAGCCACAGAATTATTGCTGGAACACGGTACAGATTTTATTTACAATCATTCATTGAGGGTTTTCCTTTTTTCTTCATTAAATGGGAAAAGAAAAAATCTTGAGTATGATGAAGAATTGTTGTATGTAAGTTCTGTTTTTCACGATTTGGGGTTGGTTCCGCATTACAGCAGCGCAGATTTAAGATTTGAAGTTGACGGAGCCAACGCAGCCAGAGACTTCCTCAAGAGTCACGGAATTCCGAAAGATAAATTACAATTGGTTTGGGACACAATTGCTCTTCACACCACCATCGGAATCGCAGAACATAAAGAAAATGAGGTTGCCTTAATGAACTCCGGAGTTAGTCTTGATGTTGTGGGAGAGGGTTATGAGCATTTAAGTGAGAATAACAGAAATGAGATCATCAAAGCATTTCCTAGAGATGATTTTAAGAATAAAATTATCCCGACTTTCTTTGACGGATTCAAACATAAAACAGATACCACCTACGGGAATATTAAGGCAGACGTTTGCGCATTCATGATCCCGAATTTTGAAAGAAAAAATTTCTGCGATTGCATTTTGCGCTCACCGTGGAGCGAGTAATTGAATTTTTTAATCATAACTTCATATTTATATTCGCGAAGCTTCTTTAATATGAATTTATTTAAATAATTGTTGCGAAAAAAAATTCCATTAATTTTTTGACACTCAATATTTTTTCTAAAAGTATTGTTAAATCCTTATCATTGATGAGGATTTTTTATATTTAAAAGAAAATTATTTTTACATTTGATAAAATTGCGCAATCGGTTGCATTTTGCAAAATATTTAATGATAAAAACGTAATAAAATCATGAAATTAAATCTTTCAATAGCTGTATTTTCTTTGGTAACGGCAATGTTTTCGGCGCAGATAAAAGATACTTTAGCCGAAAAAATATTGATTTACCAACTTCCGAACGGAGGTTGGGGAAAACATACAAGCGATAAAAAGAACGTCGACTATACTTTAAAAATAGATGCGAATCTTTTAAAAATAATTAAAGCTGCAGATAATGATCTCGCCACGATCGATAATAATGCGACATCAAGAGAAATCAATGATTTAATAAAAGCCTACAAAACCACAAAAAATCCCGATTATCTGAAGTCTGCTGAAAAAGGAATTCTTTATCTGCTTTCCATGCAGTATGATAATGGTGGTTTTCCTCAGTATTATCCCAATTCAGCAATTTACAGAAAGCAGATAACGTATAATGACAATGCGATGATTAACGCTTTGACGGTCTTATATAATGCAGCGGAAGGTAAAAATGATTTTGATGTGGTTGATTCAAAATTAAGAGAAAAATCAAAAATTGCCGTACAAAAGGGAATTGTATGCATCTTAAAAACTCAGGTTTTGCAAAAAGAAAATCAGTCGATCTGGGCAGATCAGTACAATGAAATTACCCTTCAACCCGACAAAGCAAGAGCTTTTGAGCCTATTTCTTTAGCAACTGCAGAATCTGTAGGAATTGTACGGTTTTTAATGATGCAGCCCATCACTCCTGAAATTGAAAACTCAGTTAAAAATGCTGTAAAATGGTTTAGAAAAAATAAAATCGAAGGTTACAGCTACAATGTTTCAAAAGTAAACGGAAAAGCTGTCCGAACTTTGGCTGAGGATAAAAACTCTGTGATCTGGGCAAGGTTTTATGATATTAATACCAACAAACCTCTTTTCGGAGATCGCGACGGAAGCGTAAAATACAATTACAACGAAGTTTCCGAGGAAAGAAGAAACGGATATAGCTGGTTTGGTGATTATGCCGACAAACTGATTAATAAAGAATATCCAAAATGGCTTGAAAAAAATAAAATTTCTGAATAACTGTCATTGCGAGGAGCGAAGCGACGAAGCAATCTCTCTCTCTATAATAACAAATGAGTTTCCCACGAATTTCCCTGATTTACACAAATCTTTTTTGTATCATAAATATGTAATTATATCTGTGTAAATCTGTGAAATCCCGGGAAAATAAAAATTATTTTGTTTCAAAAATATAAATACTACCTTTCTCAGTATTAAAATCAAAGATCTGAGTTTCAGGAACAGGGAAACCTTTTAATTCTGCTTTTTCAGAAACTAAAGGTGTCTTAATTGAATTTACCTGATAATATTCATTAGGATTTTCTCCTGTTGAATTTTTTAATTGAGTCTTGGATTTTAGATTGATATTTTTTGCAATTCTGATTCTACAGTTTCCTCCTAAAGTAGATTTGACAGTCAGTTTTGTCAATTGAGAATTTTTCCATTCGATATCGATTTCAAAACCGCCTCTGGCTTTTAAACCTTTGATATTTCCATTCGGTAAAGCGTCGGGAAGCGCCGGTAAGATGTAAAGATAACCGTCATAACTTTGGAGCAACATCTCTGCAATTCCCGATGTGCAGCCAAAATTTCCATCAATCTGAAAAGGTGGATGCGCATCCAGAAGATTTGGATACGTTCCTCCCGATTGTCCTTTTGTTTCCATCGGAGCAGGCGTTAATTGATCTGAAATTAATTTAAAAGCACGATTTCCATCCAATAGTCTTGCCCACCAATTGACTTTCCAGCCCATCGACCAGCCCGTAGACTTGTCTCCACGATACGTCATTGAATTTTTTGCAGCTTCCGTAAGATCAGGATTTCTGAAAGGCGAAATTTGTCCCGAAGGAAAAAGTCCGTACAAATGTGAAATATGCCTGTGTTTATCATCGGTTCTGTCCATATCTTTCAGCCATTCCTGCAATTGAGCGTGTTGCCCGATTTGCATGGGCGGAAGTTTATTTAAAGCCGATTTTATTTCATCCGAGAGGTTTTTATCTTCATTAAGAGCTTTCGAAGCATTAATGAAATTATTAAAGACATCAAAAACCAATTGATTATCCATCGTTGTTCCCGCAGTAATTCCTACACTTTTCATGTACGTATTTTCCGGTGACATGGAAGGCGAAATAACCAGAAATTTTTTCGAAGGATCCTGTTGAAGAACATCCAGATAAAATAAAGCCGAACCTTTTAAAGCTGGATAATATTTTTCCAGAAATTCTTTGTCTCCGGTGTATAAATAGTGATTCCAGAGATGCTGTGTAAGCCATGCACCACCCATGGGCCACATTCCGTAGAAACCACCGTCCACAATACCTGTGATTCTCCACAAATCTGTGTTGTGGTGCATATTCCAGCCTCTTGCGTGGTACATTTCTTTGGCTGATTCCTGTCCGGTCACCGACAAATCCTGAATCATATCAAATAAAGGCTCGTGCATTTCACTCAGGTTGGTGTTTTCGGCAGGCCAATAATTCATTTCTGTATTGATATTGACCGTGTATTTGCTGTCCCACGCCGGATTTAACTGATAATTCCAAATTCCCTGCAGGTTGGCGGGTTGAGTTCCCTGTTGTGAAGAGGAAATCAAGAGATAACGCCCAAACTGGAAATACAAAGCAATCAGATCCGGGTCTTTTGAAGTCGCAAATTCTTTTATTCTGACGTCAGTTGTTTTCTTTGCCTGTTCGGTTGTTCTTAAATCAAGACTTACCCGATTGAAAAATTTCTGGTATTTTTGAATGTGAGCTTTTAATTCAACATCATATTTTTTGTTTAAAGCTGATTGTAAATATTCCGAAATTTTTGAATCTGGATTTCCTGAAATATCATTATATTTTTTAAAATTCGTGGCAATTGAAATATAAATAACCACTTCATCAGCTCCTGAAATAGTAAGTTGATCTTGAGTTGAGGTTAATTTTCCGCCTTTTAAAACAGGAACGACAACCGTTTTGAAATTGATTTTTCCGATTTTATTGTCAACAGAACCGCTCGTTCCGGTTATCATCAACTGATTTTTTTCCGTAAATATTGATTTTTTCAAATGTGGAGTAGAAGCATTTATGGAAAAGCTTAAGCTTCCTTTTTTGCTTGAAGACAATTTGATTATAATGACATTATCCACGAAAGAAGAGAAAATTTCTCGCTTGAAAGTCACACCGTTTACTTCGTAAGAAACTGTGCTTAAAGCTTTTTCAATGTCTAAAGTTCGGGTGTAATTTTTAAAATTTTCATGACCTTTAAAATCTAAAAATAAATCGCCCATCGTCTGATAAGGCATTCCGTAATTTAGATCCTTTGGAGCTGCACGAGGATACGTTGTATTGGAAAGTTTTTGAGCTTCCTCGAATTTACTTTCATTCAATAATTTTCTTATTTTCCGGATACTGTCGAATGTATTTTTCGGGACATTATTTCCCGGTTCTCCCGCCCAGATTGTTTCTTCGTTAAGCTGAAGATGTTCCTGTGAAGCTCCGCCAAAAACCATGGCTCCCAATCTTCCGTTTCCGATGGGTAAAGCTTCGTTCCAGTTTTCTGCAGGCTTGTTGTAAGTCAGTTTTAAATTCTGCTGTGCATGAACAGAAATTGAAATTACCATTCCAAAAGCTAATAAAAAGATTTTATGTTGAATGATTTTGATCATTTTTTTATTTTGTTAAAGTGATTTTATTTTTTGTTAGAAAAACGCAAAGGAGCAAAGGTTATTAAAATTGCACTTTTTAAGGCGCAAGAAAATCATAGATTTTCGACAAGTTTTTTGCGGTAATCAATTTTATCGTAGATAAAATCCTTGCGTCTTAAAACATTTTTACAATTAAATTCTTAGCGCCTTTGTGATTATCCAACAATATTTAATTACTTATGCCAATACTTTTCAGCCAGTCTGCGCAGAGCTTTTTCCAGTTATCGGTCAGTTCGGTTTTATTGGTGATTCCGATATTATGTTCGCCTTCCGGAAAGATAAAAAGTGCACCTTTTACTTTGTTTTGTAACATGGCTTGATAGTACAGAATACTGTTGATGACAGGAACTGCCGGATCATTTTGAGCATGAAATAAAATCGTAGGCGGCGTTTTTTCTGTCACCCGATTTTGCATAGAATATTCTTTGATTTTTTCTGCGGATGCATTTTCACCTAATAAATTGACGCGACTTCCTTTGTGCGCAAACTCTCCCAGATCAATAACCGGAGACACAAGAATAGCAAAATCCGGGATCGTTGAAATGGTTTCCCAATCACCTTTTAATTCTGTGTAATCGGTTGTGATATCGCTTGCCATAGCTGCTAAATGACCACCCGCAGAAGTTCCTAAAACCCCAATCTGCTGAGGCGAAATTCCCCATTGGGCGGTATTCTTTCTGATGTATTTAATGGCAGCCTGAAGATCCTGTAACGGTCCGATTTCTCTTTGTTTTAAATCAGGAGAAGTGGGTAAGCGGTAATTCAAGACAAAAGCTGAAATTCCTAATGTATTGAACCATTTAGCATACTGATAACCACCTAAATCATAAGTGAGATGATGATAACCACCTCCCGGAACGATGATTACTGCCATTGGTTTTCTGTCTTCTTTTGGCGGCAAAAAAGCAAAAAGCTCAGCTTCCTGAATCTGAGTGATTCTTCCTTCCTTTTCTTCTTCTATTTTTAATTTTAATCCTTTGGAATTGGGCATTTGTCCTTTTGGCCAAACGGTAATTTTTTCTTGTGCTGAAAACTGATTGAAAAGAGAAATGAATACTATAAAGACAATTTTTTTCATGGCTTGTTAATATTTAGTAAGTTGTATTTAACTACTCATTACCAATTACTTATTGCTAATACTTTTCAGCCAATCTGCACACAATTTTTTCCAGTTATCCGTCAATTCAGATTTATTAATAACTCCGATTCTGTGTTCGCCTTCAGGAAAGATAAACATTGCTCCTTTTACTTTATTTTTTGTCATTTCCGTGAAATAAAGAATACTGTTCATTACAGGAACTGTTTTATCATTTTGAGCATGAAATAGTATCGTGGGCGGCGTTTTTTCCGTTACCCGATTCTGCATAGAATATTCTTTTATTTTTTCTGGAGAAGCATTTTCACCGAGCAAACTATTGCGGCTTCCAACATGAGCAAATTCGCCTAAATCGATCACTGGAGAGACTAAAATCGCAAAATTGGGAACGGTGGAAATACTTTCCCAATCTCCTTTTAATTCTGTATAGTCTGTAGTTATATTACTTGCCATTGCTGCTAGATGTCCGCCGGCGGAAGTTCCTAAAACTCCGATCTGATCGGCAGAAATTCCCCATTGCGTTGCATTTTTTCTGATGTATTTTATCGCTGCCTGAATATCCTGTAACGGTGCAAATTCTCTTTGTTTTACATCAGGGGAAATAGGGAGACGATAATTCAATACAAAAGCAGAAATTCCTAATGTATTCAACCATTTTGCGTTTTGAAAACCACCCTGATCATAGGTAAGTTTGTAATATCCGCCACCGGGAATAACAATGACAGCCATTTGTTTTCTATCTTCTTTCGGAGGTAAAAAAGCAAAAAGTTCAGTTTCCTGAATCTGTGTGATGCTCCCTTGTTTTTCTTCTACGGTTTTTAATTTTAACCCTTTGGAATTGGGCATTTGTCCTTTTGGCCAAACGTTGATTTTTTCCTGGGCTGATAATTGAGTGAAAAGTGAAATGAATACTATTAAAACAGCTTTTTTCATTGCTTTAAAAGATTTGGTTTTATGTTGGTTAATCGCAAAGGCGTAAAGTTTATAAAAATTATTTCTGTTTTAAGGCGCAAGAAATCGAAGATTTTCAGTTATTCAGTGTAAAATTTTATCGAAGATAAAATCCTTGCACCTTAATAGGGCTGATTATTAAAAACTTGCGTCTTTGCGTTTTCCAACCAACTATTTAAGAATTAAGAAAATCTTCTCTAAATGGTGTAAACGAATCAATTAACTGACCTTCTTCCAGACATTTTACGCCATGAAAAATAGTAGGCTGCGCGAAAAATCCGTCACCTTGTTGTAAAATTTTAACTTCACCGTCGACAGTCACTTCAAATTTTCCTGAAGCAACATAGGTGATCTGTGAATGAAAATGCTGATGCAAAGCTCCAATTGCATCTTTTTCAAATTTTACAATCACCATCATTACTTGTGAATTGTATCCAACGAATTGTCGCGACACACCACTTCCTAAATCTTCCCATTCGGAATTCCCGTCAAAGAAGGGTTCTTTTTTAAACTTCATTTTGTATGTTTTTGAATTATTATTTAATTAAAATGTTACATCCAATTTGTCATTTCGACGAAGGAGAAATTTATCTGTTTAATAGATTCTTCACTACGCTTTCGCTTCATTCTGAATGACAAACTGACTGTTTAATTATTGAGATTAAAACTATTTAATGTATTTCTCCATACCAATTTTCAGACGCTTCAAATCTTTCAAAGCCAGTTTTGCGACAGATTCTGCTCCAAGTGTCGACAAATGCGTGTCATCATCTTTTCCTTTAGGATAATAAGGATCTTCGCCTTCTTTGTAATGTAAATGAAGTTTTTTTGAATTTTCAGGACCGTAAGAAATTTCCAATTGCTCTGTCAATAACTGTAGATCGACAAACGGAACTTTCAGATCATTAGCGACCATTCTTACGACTAATGGATATTCTTTATGAGTATCTACCAAGACACCTTTTTCATTAAAATTTCTTCTTACAATTGATGTCATCAGAATCGGAGTTGCTCCTTTGGCTCTGGTTTCATTCACATATCTTTCGAGATTGGCTCTGTACTGAGTATAAGGATTGGTAAATTTGGTGGAATCATTCACTTTCTGATCGTTATGGCCAAATTGGATGATCACGAAATCGCCTTTTTTAAGTTGTTTCTCTACTTTATCCCATCTTCCTTCTGTTCTGAAACTTTTTGAACTTCTTCCGTTCATTGCATGATTCTGAATTTCAATTCCGGTTAAAAACTCAGGAAGAACCTGTCCCCAGCCGTGTTCAGGATTTTTATCAGGATTTTCCTTATTCGCCATCGTTGAATCACCGATAAGGAATAGAGTTTGTTTTTGTGCAAATGTCAGTACTGACAGAAATAAAAATAGTACAGTAAGCTTTTTCATTTTAAGTAATTTTTTAATTAAAATTCTTTTGTCTTAAAACAAAAGAACCAAAAGTTCAAGACTTGGAAACTTCCGCTAAAAATAATTCTGTTCTCTAAAAATTCTAAAACTCGCGCGAATTTAATGTTTGTTCTTCGGTTGAAAATTTGTGTCACGCTCAAACAGTAGAATTTTTTTAACGTTCACATAAATAATTTTTTTAACGCTCTATTTTCCTGTGTCGATTAGTCATGGAAATAATTGTTCATTATTTATTATTTATGGTTGGATTCCAACCATCAAAAATTTTTTCTAAAGTATAATTTTTCAAGTCTTTTTTTGTCAATTGATGCGACCAGCTTACACGTTTTGTTGCGTTTGCGCCGTCGCCTTTGCTTCCAAATTCTGCATAATATGCTGTTTTTTCTTTATCGGGAAACATTTTGTCGCCTTTCCAAGGATTCCAGCCTTCGGGAAGAATGTGTTTTCCCATTTCTGTGTTGATGAAAACCGTTTTTGCATACGATCTCCAAGGTCTTCCTAAATAAACTTTTGTGATGCCTTCTTTAGCGATTAATTGACAGTCAAAAAATACGAAACCATATTTTCTGTCGGCTTCTGTTGCAGCTGCGGTGATATAAGAATCGGCTAAACTTTTAATCACACAAGCTTTAAAAACAACCGTTGCCTGTCCGAAAATAAAATCAGTTGTTCCTTCAATATAGCAGTTTTCAAAATACTGCCTGCTGTGATTAGTTGCGGAATAAATCGTGTCCTGACAACCCAGAATTTTCGAGTTTTTAATGATAAAACGATCGCCTTCCACATGAAGCGAGACGGCTTGTCCTTCGTTACAAGAACTGTTTTGAATTGTCAGATTACTGATTTTAATATCATCACCCATCACCAACAAAGTATAGGAATTAAAGGTCGTCATTTTTTCATTAAATGAATCCAGTTTTCCTGAAAAATCATTGTTGGTAATGATGGTATTGTCTTTATTTTCGCCTTCTAAAGTAATTTTGTGCTTTGAAGATGGAATAGTCACTTTTTCATTATAAGTTCCGGATTTAATGAAAATCAAAGCTTCGGAAGGTCCCAAATCTCGAATTGAATTAATTGCTTTCTGAATTGATGTAAAATCTCCGCTCCCGTCTTTTGCAACGGTAATTTTGATGTACGGATCATTTCCTGCAAAAAGAAAATTTGCCATTGAAATGAGGAGAATTAAAAATAATTTTTTCATAGACTGAATTTTTTTTTGACGTAAAGTTTTTTTTGAAACCTCATAGTTTTCAGTGAGCAAAGGCAAATGAAATTTGCTTCGCGAAGCTATGATGCTAACTTCATCAAATCAATTTATTGATTCTTCTTTGCTCCTTAAAGCTTAACAGATTTATTAATAAAACTTTGCGTTTAAAATTATTATTTCAAAACTTTATCTAAAAAGTCAACCGTTAAATTCAATGTTTCTGTAAACCAAGGCTCTGCACTCCAAAATGAATGCGGTGAATCTTTAATTTCATGAAACTCTGTCGGAATATTATAGCTTTTCAGTTTTTTCATCATATCATCTCGACCTGCATGAAAGCGAGGTTGCGAACTGTTGATAAAAAGAGTAGGAGGTGTGTTTTTATCTACATATTCCAATGGTGAAGCTTCCGTCCAGTTTTTTAAATTGACATTTCTGTCACCGCCCAGCCAATATGAAGCGTATGTACTTTCTTCGGCTTCGGGATGAATAAACGAAACAATTCCATCAACATTGATAATTGCATTAATTTTATTCTTTGTTTTTACGCCCACCAAAGTGGCAATCTGCGCTCCTGCCGATTCACCCAAAACCGCCATTTTCTTTTTATCTAAAGAATATTTTTTATGATTTTCTTTTAACCATCTGATGGCTGTTTCAACATCTTCAACTCCGGCTGGATATTTGGCGACATCTGCCAATCGATAACCGACTGCAATTACGGTATACCCTCTTGAGGCCAGCTCCATTGCCATGAATTTTTCGTTTTCCTTGCTTCCGGAAATCCAACCACCGCCATGAACCATTGCGATTCCCGGATGTTTTTTTGTGTTGTCAATTGGATAGTAGACATCGGCTTTTAAAGAAATACCGTTGACGTTGGCATATTCTACATTTTTATCGATTGTGATATTTTGCGGAACCTGTCGGTCGATGGGGGTGATAAAAGGATTTTTTTTCTTTAATTTTTCGTACGTCGCTTCATTGGTATAGGGAGTAGCATTCGGTTTTGTGCTTTGACCGAATGCTAATGTCCCTAACCAAAAAATAGAAATATAAGTAAGTTTTTTGTTAAAATTCATGTTGTCAAATTTTAAAATTTTGAACCATTAAGAGTATTGAAGAAGTTAAGTTTAGTTAAGAAATCATTGTGATTTTATTTTAAAGCAAAACAACTTAAATATTCTTAACAACTTAATTTAACTTAATGGTTTTAAATAATTGATACATTTATTTAACTGTATTTTTTGCTACATCAGTTCCGATGGAAATTGCATTTTTATCATTCGCTATTTCCCTTGGTAACAATACAGGTCCCGATTTGTTTCCTAAAATCTTGATGTATGGTTTATTCTGTGATTCAAATTTTACAGTAGATAAATTGATATTTTTACTGTTGTAAATTGTTGCTCCCGTTCCTTCAGAATATTTAAGCTTAACATTTTTCAACTGGATTCCATCTGTATCAACGATTGTTAAAGCTTTTTTTGTGTCAAACTGAGAATCTTCGATTACTATATTTTTAAGATTCATTTCAGCTAATCCGAATAACGTAATGGCTTCATAAGAATTAACGGCATTAATGTTTTTAAAGAATATATTCCTGAAAATCGGAGTTTCTTCCGTTACAGGATACACTTTTTCGGGTGCTTTGTTGCCTTCCTGTTTTTGTCCGTCTTCCAAAACCGGAGAAGCTCCTTCGTAGAACATATTAAAACCGATTGCCTGCGTCGGAATATTGATCATATCGATATTTTTAATGTAAATATTTTCAACAATTCCACCTCTTCCGCGAGTAGTTTTGAAACGTAGACCGATGTCTGTTCCGATAAAAGTACAGTCAGACACCTGAATATTTCTTGCTCCGCCAGACATTTCGCTTCCCACAACAAAACCGCCGTGACCGTGATAAACGATATTATTTTTAATGATCACATTTTCAGTGGGCATTCCTCTTTTTCTTCCGTCTTCATTTTTTCCTGATTTAATGCAGATTGCATCGTCACCAACGTCGAAAGTATTGTCGTAGATCAAAACATTTTTACATGATTCTAAGTCTACACCGTCGCCATTTTGTGAAAACCAAGGATTTCTAACGGTAAGATTTCTTAAAATAACATTAGAACACATCAACGGATGCAGGTTCCAGGCCGGAGAATTCTGGAAAGTTGGTCCGTCTAACAAAACTTTGTCGCAACCCACCAAACTTACCATTACAGGACGAAGAAAATCTTTAACTGATTGAAGCTCTTCTTTAGAAATTTTATCAGGAACATTGAAGCTTGAGCTGCTTTCAAATCCTTTTTTATAGCTTTCTGAAGGATACCAGGTTTTGCCGTCGGAAGATAAAATTCCGCCTGAGGCAACGATTTGTTTCCATTCTGTTTCTGCTAATTTTCCTTTTTTGACGGCTCTCCACGCATCACCGCTTCCGTCGATTATGCCTTTTCCGGTGATCGCGATATTGTTTGCTTTTCTTGCCGAAATTGGAGATTGGCAACGGATGGTATTTAATCCTTCAAAACTCACATCTACCAAAGGATAGTCGTTTTTATCTTTACTGAAAATAATGAATGCGCCTTCTTCTACATGAAGATTGATGTTGCTTTTTAATTCTATAGGTCCGGTTAACCACATTCCGCGGGGAACGATTAATTTACCGCCCCCTTTTTTGCTAAGGTCTTCGATTGCTTTTTGGAAAGCTTCTGTATTTTTTACCTTTCCACCAGATACACCACCGAATTGTGTGATAGAAACGGTATTTGCCGGGAAAGAAGTTTCTGTAACCTGAGGCATTTTAAATTCTACATTCTTATAAATGTCCATGTTCTGAGCCTGTATTTGTCCTGAAAACATCATAGCTACAACGAAACCAACAACTCTGAAAGACTTCTTCATTATTTATTTTTTATTCGATTTAATTATATTTTTAAATTCTTTGAAAACAAGCGACGCCACTACTTTTGCGCCTTCCGGCTGGAAGTGGGTGTTGTCTTTCTGACCTTTAGGATAGGCTTCATAAACTCCTTCCGGAAGATTCATGAAGTAATGATTAGTTGTAAAATCCTGTCCTTTTTTGGTAAAATATTCCATTGATAATTTGTTTAAATCAATGTAGGGAACATTCATTTCTTTAGCAATATCAATCGGAGCCTGTGCATATTCTCCGTGTACATTTTCTAATTTTCCGTCTTTCCATGGGAAATTTCGGGCAACAGGAGTCAAAATGATTGGATTTCCACCTTTTTGCCTTGTTTGAGAAACAAATAATCTCAAAAATTCTTTGTATCCCTGAATATTTACATAACGTTCCGGATTTTTCTCTGAACCGTCATTATGCCCAAACTGCATGATCACATAATCATTTGGTTCTAAATGTTCGTACACATATCTCCATCTTCCTTCCTGAAAAAAAGTCCGGGTGCTTCTTCCGCCGTGGGCTTTGTCAATGATCGCGACAGAATCTGTTGTAATGGCTGGTTTTAGTGAAACTAAACTGTCTTTCACGAAAAACGGCTGAAAAACCTGTCCCCAACCTGTAATAGGGTAACGGACTTTCATATAATCTTTTCCGGGTTCGTAATCTCCCGTATAATCCGCCATGGTGGAGTCTCCGATGAGATAAATATGGGTGACTTTTTTATTGCGCTTTGCCGTTGATTTTTGTGCCTGAGTTTGTGACTGGCACGCAGACAACAGCAAAACGACGAATAAAAATGAAACTATATTAAATTTTCTTTTCATGATTAGTATATCTTGTTGATAATCGCAAAGGCGCAAAGTTTTTTAATCATAATTATGTTTTAAGGCGCAAGAAAATCAAAGATTTTCTGCAAAGTTTGCAGTGTTAAATTTTATTGAAGATAAAATCCTTGCGACTTAAAACGTAAACATTGTAACTTCCTTTGCGCCTTTGCGATTTACCAACCATAATTAGTTTTTTGTAATTCTAAACCAATCAAAATCAGCATATCCACCGCGAGAGGCTTTTGCTGTGCTTACGCTGTATAAACCGACTTTAGCTCCGATCCATTTTCCGGGTTTTGCCTGGAAAACGTCGCCTACTTTTGTGAAACTTTTCCCGTTTTCGCTGTAGCTGAATTGGCATAAACCATTCGGTTCGTTCACATTTACTTTTAAATAGGCTTCGTTTCCTTTTAATTTTGTTTCAAATAAAACTTTTTCTTCACCGCCTTTATCTGCTTTTTCAGCTCTTCTTAATTGTAAATAATAGCCGTCGGGTTTATTGGTGATTACGATAGATTCATGATCTAATCCCATTATTAATAATCCTGCGGTTTTTCCTTCTTTGGCGTCTTCAGGCGTTAATTTAACTTTAGTGGAAGCCACAAAATTTGGTGCCGGGAATTTTTGAGTTAATAAATTCGGAACATTCCAAAGGTTTTTTTCACCTTCAGGAACTTTCATTGAAAACAATCTTAAAAATTTTTGCCCCGGAAGTTTTGATGACCAGACGATATTTTCATTCGCGCTCCATTGCCATTGAATCCCTAATTTTTCACCATCAAATTCATCTGTCTCATCTGGTGTAACGATAGGGTAGGATTGACCAACGTTTGGCTTTTTATAGGTTAAAACCGGTTCACCAATTCCATTTTTGTTATTGTCGATTCCCATTATGGGCCAGTCTTTTTCCCATTTCATCGGTTGAAGATGAACAATCCTTCCGTACGTATCAACATCCTGAAAATGGTAGAACCAATCTTCACCCGAAGGCGTATCTACCCAGGCTCCCTGATGAGGTCCGTTGATTTTTGTTGAGCCTTGTTCCAACACAATTTTTTCTTCGTAAGGACCGTAAATATTTTTTGACCTTAATACCAATTGCCAACCTGTTGCGACACCGCCTGCAGGAGTAAAAATGTAGTAATAGCCGGTTCTTTTATAAAATTTTGGACCTTCAACGGTCGGATGTGCATCGTGACCATCAAAAATGTGAATTCCTTTATCTAAAACTTTTGTTCCTTCCGGATTCATTTTATTAACGGTTAATAAACTTTTCACTCCGGCACGGCTTCCCGCCCAACCATGAACTAAATAGGCATTTCCGTCATCATCCCAAAGCGGACAGGAATCGATCAAGCCTTTTCCTTCCATCACCAAAACCGGTTTTTCCCAGGCTCCCAGCGGATCTTTGGTTTTCACCATATAAATTCCGAAATCGGGATCGCCCCAATAAATGTAAAATTCACCTTTGTGAAATCTGATGCTTGGCGCCCAAACTCCGTCCCCTCTTTTTGGGGTTGAAAAATGTTCGGAAGGTAAAATATCCTGAATGGCATAATTCACCAATTTCCAATTGACCATATCTTTTGAATGAAGAATAGGCAAGCCCGGAGCCTCGTTGAAACTTGAAGCCGTCATATAATAATCGTCTCCAACACGAATCGCGTCCGGATCTGAATAATCTGCGTGCAAAATTGGATTTCTGTAATTTTTTCCCTGATCTGCAGTCCAGACTTCAGAAACGTAGTTTTTCTCCTGTGCATGAAAATAATTTGATGCAACAGAAAAAACTGTGATTGAAAGTATATTTAAAATATTTTTTGTCCTCATAAATCAGATTTTTAATCTGCCTTAAATTTTTAACGCAAAGGGCACAAAGATTTTTTTAATGGCTTATTGCATATTTTTTCCGTTCGCAAAGGCGTTTTACTCAGCAAATGCTAATTGTTTAAAATTTTTCACCATTAAGGTTTTGTTAAGAAGTTTAGTATAGTTAAGTTGAGCTTCGCTTTAAGTAATTAACTTAATAAGATCTTAGATTTTAACCTTAATAAATCTTAACTTCTTAATTTCCTTAATGGTTTAAAGTCTTATTTTTCAAATTCTAAACTTGCCAAGATGAAAGGTCCTGTTCCTTTTGCATCGTTGGAACGAACTTCTTCATTCACATAATATTCGTAAGAACCGTCTCTGTAAGGTTTTCCTCCTAAACCTGCGACTGCACAGCATTTATTTAAATTAACAACTCCGTTTTCATCAACTGTAATTAAATTTTTGATGATTCCGTCGTAGCCTTTTTTGGCAGCGGCTTTGTATGATTTTGGTAAATATCCATTATTAACAGATTTCATGATCGTGTACACAAACATTGATGAACCCGTTGCTTCCAGATAATTTCCTTTTTGTCCGCCTTTATCCAAGACCTGATACCAAAGCCCTGTTTGTTTGTCCTGAACTTTGATTAAAGCATCGGTGTAAGATTTTATGTAAGAAATTAATTTTGCTCTTCCCGGGTGATCTTTAGGTAAATAATCCAGAACGTCTACCATTGCCATTCCGTACCAGCCCATTGCTCTTGACCAGAAATTTGGCGATTGCCCTGTTTCTTTATTTGCCCAAGCCTGTTCTTTGCTTTCGTCCCAAGCGTGATAAAGAAGACCTGTTTTTTTGTCTAAAAGATGTTTTTGAATTAAATCAAATTGGTTGATAATATCATTGTAAGCTTTGTCTGCATCGGCTCCTGTTACAAAATCTTTGGTGTAATGGGTGTAGAAAGGCTCGCCCATGTATAATCCGTCCAGCCACATTTGATTAGGATAGATTTTTTTATGCCAGAAGCCGCCTTCTGATGTTCTTGGCTGCCCATCTATTTGAGAACGAAGCGTTTTCAAAGCCTTTACATATTTATCTTTTTTCTCCTTTTCATATAAATAAAGAAGCACATTTCCGCTGTTCAGAAAGTCGATGTTATATTTGTCGAGTTCATAGGTAAGGATGGTACCGTCTTCCTGTATCAGCTTGTCTCCGAAGCTGGTGATGTAGTTGTAATATTCTTTTTTGCCGGTTTTTTCGTAAATTTTTTCAGCGGCATCCAAAACAATTGCTGTAGGATAAGTCCATTTCGGGCTTTTGCTGAAATCGATCATCCAGGATTCCGGGAAGCGGTGCATTTCAGAAAGGAGCATTCTTTCAGACCATTTCAGGTTGGTAGGAACTACTTTTCCGGATTGAGACTTTGAGGTTTCAGTTTTTGTTTGAGTTGCGACTTTTGATTGAGCACAAGTCAAAAATATTCCTGAACCTAAAGCAGCAAATGCCAGTACTTTTATTTTTTGATTAATGAAATTCATTTTTTTTAGCTTTAAAATTGATTTTTTTATCTGATTAACCTTGTCCTTCTGTTATTTTTTTCACAATATCATTAAGGTAAACTTCGATATTGTCGTAATTTTTATCTAAATCATGTCCGTTGGCGTTGGCAACTTTTGGATTTAGTTTGTTCTTAATTTCCCATTCATCAGGCATTCCGTCGTTGTCTGTGTCTGTTAAAGATTTTCCTTCATTCAATGTTGGAAATCCGCCAACATCGTTTTGTGAATCGATGATTCCGTTTTTGCTTCCTTTTGAGCCGTTGTAAGTGAAACTTCCGTTTTTCACATCTTTTAAAACATGAAGATCGACTGCATCTCTTACCAAACTTGCGCCTCCAAACTGTAAGATTTTCTTGTAAGCTTCTCTCGCAGAATAGGTTTTAATATTATTCTGAATATCGTGCGGCTGCTTGATTTTTATAGAATTTTTATCTTTATCAGTCAGGTTATAGGAAGGTTTCATTTGACTGAAAACACCTTCCGTCCAATTGTCTTTTGTGACTTCCGGACTTCCTTCTACAATGTTTCCGTTGATGTAATATTTCCCCCAGATGTTGTACACTTCGGTTTCCGGTTTTTCGTTTTTATCGATGGCAACAACTCTTTGTCTGGTCATTGTTGCAGGTCCCGGTTTGTAGTAATTATTGACGATATTCACGTTCATTCCCTCGCCGCCGTAGATATTATTGTGTCCCCAGTTGTAAATGACATTATTTCTGAAATCGGTAAGATCGGTCAGTGCAAATTTACTTCCAGCATATTCTCCCAATCTCGGATTTCTGCTGTCGTGATGGGCATAAATATTATGATGAAAAGAAGCAAATTTTCCGCCTGCAATTCCGCCGTATCCGTGTGGACCTTTTTGATGGAAAGAATTTCTCAGACTTTCTGCGATCACACACCATTGAAGGGTTGTGTTTTCGTTGACATAAATGGAAACCGTCTCGTCCGTTGACCAGCTCATCGAGCAATGATCCACGATTAAATTTTTAATGAATCTTGCGCCAAAAGCATCACCTTCATATTTTTTCTGATCACCCATCCTAAATCTCATGTAACGCACAACTACATTGTTAGCAGCTACAAAAGTTTCGTAATTAGCAACGGTAATTCCGTCTCCGGGAGCGGTTTGTCCGGCAATCGTGACATCGCCTTCTTTTATTCTGAGCGGAGATTCCAGATAAATCGTACCGCCGGTTTTGAAAATAATGTATCTCGGACCTTTTTGGTCTAAAGCATATCTCAAAGTGCCTTCTGAACCGTCGTCTGCGAGCTTATCAACAACATAAACCTTCCCGCCACGTCCGCCTGTTGTGTATCTTCCGAAGCCTTCTGCACCAGGAAAACTAACAATATTCTGAGCTTCAGCAAAAATTGAAATTCCGCATATAATCCCTATTGTCAATAATTTTGTGAAGTTTTTTTTCATGATTGAAAATTCTTTTGATGTTGATTTTTAATCTTAAAAATTATTTTAAACTTTTTTTCGGATTCCAGTTGTCGTTTCCTTTGAGAATATTTTGTGAAGTATATTTTTTGCTTTCTTCCTTTGTTAATTGATGCGACCATGAAACTCTTTTTGAAACATTCGCTCCGGCTCCTTTTGAATCATATTCTGCGTAGAAAGTTGTCCTTTCAGCGTCAGGTTTGCCCCAGTTGTGCCATCCTTCGGGTTTAATTATGGAATCGATTGCACAATTAATATAAATAGTCCTTGCAAATGGTCTCCATGGACGACCCAAATATACAGAATTTGCATCTGCATTTCCTGTTAAATTACAATTAATAAATACAAATCCGAAAGTATTTTCCTGTGGAGTAGAGGCGGCTGTAACGTAAGATGCATTTTTTTTAGAATAAATGGTGCAGTCTTCAAAAACGGCTGTTCCGGCTCCGAAAATGTAGTCGGTTGTTCCTTCGATGTAGCAGTTTTTAAAGTAATTTCTTGATGGTTTTGTTTTATTTTCTAAATCCTGAACGCCTTTTAAATATAAAGTATCCTGATTTCCCAGAAATTTACAGTTATCAAAAACAATTCTATCGCCTGAAGTCAAGACTGCAACTGCTTGTCCGACTCTTCCTGAACTGTTTTCAAATGAAATATTTTTTGCCGTAAAATCATTCGAATAAATGAAAATTGTTGAAGAGCCTGAAGTTCCGATGTCTTTCCCTTCCGAATTCTTTTTTGAAGCAAAATCATCGTAAGTGATGATGGTGTTTTCAGGATTTTCTCCTTCCATCAAAATGGCTCCTTTTGTATCTGGAATGGTAATTTTTTCTTTGTAAACTCCTTTTTTAATTAAAATTTTTGTTCTTGTAGAAGTTCCGTTTTCAACAACGTCGATGGCTTGTTGGATGGTGGTGAAATTGCCTTTTCCGTCTTTCGAAACCACGATTGTTTTATCATCGGTTTTGAAAGAAAGCAGACTTACCATTATTACAGAAAAAACGGAAAACAGAATAAAATTTTTATGAAAATTGAAAGCTTTCATTGAATTTGATTTTTGATTTAAAATACAGACTTATCTCTTTTTACGGAGCAAGTCTGTATTTAAACTTAATATGAATGTATTTTTAAGATTCTAGTAACCGTAATCTTGGGTAAGATTGTAGTTATTTTGAATGTATTCGTAATAAATTGGCAATAATTCTCTCTTATTTGGCTGAAAATATTGTGCATATCCACCAGAAGGATCTGTGATATAAACTGCTGTAATCCCTGATCTCCAACCGATTTTCTTATATCCTGCAGGAGTCGTTGCCTGTGATGGAGTATAAAATACCTGTGATTTATCACCAGTGGTCAGGAAAATATCTATATCGTTTACATTTTGCTGAGCTGTTTTTGTAGGATCATAAGGTGATGGCTTATAATACAGATCTAGCGGTGCGTTGGCATATGCTCCGGTACCATTCATGAAATCAGTCAGTTTTTGTTTTGTTTCATTGATTTTTGTTTCTAATAAATTCCAACGAATCAAGTCATATTTTCTGATCCCTTCAGAACCTAATTCCAATAATCTTTCTTTTACGATCGCATTGAAGAACCCGATTTTATCGGCAGGAATTGTTCCCACTTGTCCAAGATTACCGGCATATGCTCTGTTCCTTACTGCCTTCAAAGCGTTGATCGCATCTTGTGAAGGTGCGCCGTGAATTTCGTTATCAGCTTCAGCAAACATGAGCAATACATCAGAAAAACGAAGCAAAGGCCAGTCTACCGCAAGGTTTTGAGAAGGTCCTGTGATGCTGGTCCATGATTTACGGTATTTTGAATCTGTAAAACCGTTGGAGGCAACCAATTCCGCCTGATTTGAATTATTCACTTTGAAAATTCCGACGTTCATGTCCCTTCTTAAGTCATATTTAGAAAATTCGTAGAAGTAAACAGGAAGCGCGTTGATACCTCCACCACCTTTCCAATTGGAGTTATCGTCGTGTTTTAATCCGTTGTAGTAAGCAATTTTACTGTCTGTTCTTGCATTTCCACCGAAAGCGCCTACAGCAAAAATCACTTCATTTGAAGCATCCTGTGTGTTGGTGTGCAAAGCTCTGAATACCGCTTCGTAACTAGGGTTTAAGCTGTGTTCACCAGGATTGTTCATAATATCTTTACATTCGTCAAGTGCAATTTGATAATATTTTTGAGGGTTTGATCCCTGTGCCATGATTTGCGGACTTCTTCTTAAAGAATATCCCGCTCTTGCTAAGGCAATTCTTGCTCTAAGACCTTTTACGGCACCTTTTGACAATCTTGCGTTTTGTGTATTGCCTTCTGATCTCCAGGGAACCAAGGTTGATGCTAAAGCAAGATCATCAAGCATTTTCTCATAAATAACATCTCTGTCTGTTTTTGGTAAAAACTGATCTGCCAAATCTGAAGCAGGAACCAGATAGTATGGCACATCACCCCAGTTTCTGATCAATTCATAATAAAACTGAGCTCTTAAAGTCAAAGCTTCGCCCAGATAACGGTCCATTAATTTTTTATCTTCGGCACTTCCTGTCTGGTAAACCGGAGATAATGGAATATTTTTAATACAAAGGTTAGCGCGCTCGATGCCTGTGTATAATTTTGAGAAAGGATTGTTAAGTTCAGTATTGGTAGGGCAAGCTCCGAAAGTAGCGATTCCTCTTCTGTCACCACAGTTGTAGCTGCCGGAAGTTCTGAAATCATCACCGGATTGAGGAAGAATTAATGCCAATCTTTGACCGTATCCGTCGTCACCTGCCAATTGGCTGTAAACGCCAACCAAAGCGCTGAAAGTATCTGCTGTACTGTCGAACTGTCTGGCTTCTGAAACACTGGATAAGTTTTCAGGTTCTAAATAATCGCTGCAGGAATTGGTAAAGAAAATAGCTCCTACGATACAACTTAAAATAAATATTGATTTGTTCTTTTTCATGATAGTAAATTTTAGAAAGTGATGTCAACACCTGTTAAGAAAAACCTGCTGCGAGGGTAAGCTGAATAATCTACTCCCGGAGTTAAAGGATTTTTTCTGGTACTTGCTTCCGGATCGTATCCTGAGTATCCTGTAATGACAAATAAGTTATTAGCAGTAACATATAATCTGAAATTCTTCACACCAATAGCATCTAATGAACCTTTTGGAAGGCTGTATCCAATGGTCAGGTTGTTCAGTCTTAAGAATGAGCCATCCTCAATACCATAAGAATGAAGAATATATTGCCCTCCCGGAGGAGTCCACATCGTTGTGTTGGCATTTAATGCTGCTAAAGCTGTAGGATCTGTAACTTTCACGCCATTATTGTCAAACCATTTCCAACGGTCGGCAACTTCAGCCGCCATGTTGTTGTCTCTGTATAAATATTGAGTGGTATTCTCAATTTTATTAGCATTATAGACTTTATTTCCTACCGAGAAATTAAAGAATAAACTCATATCCCAGTTTCTGTAACGGAAAGTCTGGTTGAAACCTCCGTAAAACTTAGGCTGAGAACTTCCCAATTCCGTTCTGTCGGCTTCAGTGATCTGTCCGTCACCGTTAAGGTCTTTTAATTTTAAATCTCCCGGTTGTGCTGCTTTTGCACCCAAAGCAATGGCACTGCTGCTCGGAATTCCTGTTTTTAAAGTATAAACCTGAGTGGTGGGATTAAAATTAAAATCACTGATTTCATATCTTCCTTCCGTTACATATCCGTAATAGGTTCCTACAGGACTTCCTACTTTTGCGATAAAGTCAAAACCGCCGATACCGCCTGATTGTACCAGATAGTAGTCTAATCCGCCTCCTGCGCCTGAGCCTAAACTTAAGATCTTATTTTTATTGGCAGAGATGTTGAAATCTGTTTTCCATGAGAAATTTTCTTTATTAACGATAATTCCTCCTAAGCTAACTTCAATACCTTTGTTCTGAGTCTTCCCTGAGTTTTGGAATTGATTGGTATAACTTGGAATAGGAACTTTTGCGAGAACCAATAAGTCTTTAGTATCTGTGATATATCCGTCTATGCTACCATATAATCTGCTGTTGAAAAATTCGAAATCGATCCCCGCATTTTGTGATACAGTAGCTTCCCAGCCTATTTCTCTGTTTGCCTGTGTGTTTGATGGGGCAGATCCCGGAGTAACTCCTGATCCGAACGTGTAGCCGTTATTTGTACTGTTGATGAAGAAAGTATCCCATAAATAAGATGTGATTCTGTTGTTACCCGCAAGACCGTATCCTGCGCGTAATTTTAATTCATTCAGCCAGTTGATGTCTTTTAAGAAATTTTCTTCTTTAATTTTCCATGCAATGGATGCTGCCGGAAAAGTCCCCCATTGATTTTTTCCTGGTCTGAAAACATTTGAGGCGTCCGTTCTTACAGAAATAGTAGCAATATATTTATTGTCAAAAATATAATTGGCTCTACCAAAGAAAGAAAGTAATCTGTCCGGTGCCAAAACTGCTGTTCTCGCTGCATCCTGAATCATTCCCGAAGGTGGAATTGCCGCCTGAATATTAGCAAAAGCTTCGTTTGGTAAAATAGATTTTGGTAACCATTTTACATAATTGTTGCTTGATTCTCCGTCTGTTTGTACGGTTTCTTCTCCAAGTAGTAGATCTATTTTATGGTTTCCGAATTTTTTGGTATAATTTAAAGTATTGGTATTGGTAATTCTTCTTGTCTGTATTCTTATCAATTCTACAATGGGCTGATCGTTATTAGCTCTTGCTGATGCTGTTACCGTTCCCCAAAACTGGTTGGTCGCCTGATCTTTCTGAACATATCCTACAACACTTCTGAATGTCAAATCTTTCGTGATATTATAATTCAGATAAGCATTTAACATTAAGTCGTTGGACCTGTTTTCTTTTACCTCATTATCATTTAAAATAAGAGGATTTACAAGATTGGTCATAGTTGCGTAAGCCGGATCAAAATCATCAACCGGAACATTTGATCCACCTTCAAAAGGCTGATATCTTACAGCATTTCTCAATCTGTTTGTACTTTGTGAGCCTGTATTTGAGGTACCTGCCCCTGTTGTTAATGATCTTCCGTAACGTGCGGTGAAACCAATCTTTAATTTCTTACTAATGTCATAATCATACTTGAAATTCGCCATGCTTCTTTTAAAACCGGAGCCTAACATAATCCCGTCTTCTTCTACATGGTTTAATGTCAATGAAAATGCAGACTTATCAGAACCTCCCGTAACGCTTATGTTATGCGTAAAGTTGAAGGCTTCTTTTCCGAAAAGCTCGTCCTGCCAATCTCTTTTTTGAACATTTTTGTATTTATCTGCTAATTCACCATAGGTTCCGTATCTTGTTGCAAAAGATGTGATATCTTCAGCAACTCCCGCTTTGTTGTACAGCTCGTACTGATACATTACAAATTCGTAAGGATCAAGAACGGATAGGGTATTCATAATTTTTCTTACACCGGTGTAGCCATTGTAGTTAATCGTGGTTATTGCTTTTTTACGACCGCTTTTTGTGGTAATTAAGACAACTCCGTTGGCGCCTCTCGACCCGTAGATAGAGGTGGATGAAGCGTCTTTAAGAACCTCGATTGATTCAATTTCTTTTGGAGAAATGATAGTCAGGGCATTATCCATTTGTATACCGTCTACAATATATAAAGGAGCGTTGCTTCCGGTAATGGAAGTTCCTCCTCTTACTTTGATTTCCACGTCTGCGCCGGGCGAGCCCTCGCTGGTCAATACCTGCACTCCTGCAAGTCTTCCCTGGATGGCTTCCGCAGCGTTGTTCACAGGCATATCTTTCAGAGCTTCAGCTTTTACGGATGATACCGCATTGGTAACATCTTTCTTCGAAACTTTGTTATATCCTACCAAAACCACTTCGTCAATTTTGGTTTCCTTTTCTTTTTCCTGGGCCATCGCAAGCATAGGAAGAAGAAAAGCGGTTAAATATAGCCACTTTATTGGTTGTACTTTTTTATCCATTGATGTATCCTTATAGTTTTAATTTGTTTTGAAAAGTTTTTTCAATTCATTGTTTTTGTGGATTTTTTTTAAGTATTTCTAATTTTTCAGTGGTAAAATAATTTTGCTGAAATTTTACGCTTTAGTGAGTGCAATCGATTGCGTAATTTTTCATAACAAAAATACCTGGCTTCTAAACTAATATTATTTTTCATTACGCAAAGAAAAAAATATTATTTTTTCATTAATTTGATCCTTTAGATTATTAAAATTTACAGAACATTTGTTACTTAGTTTTTTTTAAATAGTTTAAAATCAATTATTTAATTAAATTTTAATTATTCATAAATAAATTCAAAAAAAAGTGAAATTTATTGTTGTTTATTATTTAAAAACTTAAAAAACCCTTAAAATTTGCCAATTTTTAGCCTTGAAAAATTCCCGAAATTAATACTTAAGAACAAAAAAATAATTAGTTTCCTGATTTTTGTCATCTTTTTAAGATTATATTTTGAACATCATTCTTGAGTCAGTAAGGTTTAAACTTAATGTCTATAATATATGAACCTAAAATGGGATATTGTTATCAATTTTGTATTGTATATTTTGTTGTTTTATTTGGCATGATTTTATTTTAAATTTTAAGATAAGGTTAAATTTTGGTTAAATTAAAACGTTATTTTTTCTTGTAAATTAATCTTTTTTGTTTAATTTTTTAATTTTATTTATTTGTTATTCAGTGTTTTATAAATTAAAATTAATTTTTTGTTAACTAATAAAAGAATAATTATATATTTATCCCATAAGTATTTCTATCAAATTTTAGTGTAATTTTATGCAATCGATTACGCATTGTTTAATGGTTTTGATAAAACCGCAAAAAGAAAAAGTATAAAAATCAAGTAGTATGACACAATCAGAATTTCGTTACGCCCATCATCCTGAAGATGTAAAAAAGTACTCAACAGAAGATCTTAGGAGGGAGTTTCTAATCAATGATTTATTTAATGAAGATAAGATAAAATTAGTCTATTCTATGTACGACAGGCTGATTGTAGGAGGTATCATGCCTTCAACACAAGCTTTAAAACTGGAACCGACGGACGATTTGAAAGCTCAGCATTTCCTTGACAGGAGAGAGTTGGGAATCATCAACGTCGGTGGTGCCGGAAAAGTAACGGTAGACGGCGAAGTATATGAGCTTGGAAACAAAGAAGCTTTATATATAGGGAAAGGTGCTAAAGAAGTAGTTTTTGAAAAATCAGGTGATGCACAACCTTATTTTTACATCAACTCAGCGCCGGCGCACCACACTTATCCAACAAAGAAGATCACAAAAAACGAAGCTGAAATTGTAGAATTAGGTGAAGAGAAATACGCCAACAAGCGTACGATCAACAAACTGATTGTAAATTCTGTTCTTGAAACATGTCAATTACAGATGGGAATGACAGAACTTCAACCTGGTAGCGTCTGGAACACAATGCCTGCACACACTCACACCAGAAGAATGGAAGCTTATTTCTATTTTGATTTGGAAGAAGGGCAGACGGTAAGTCACTTCATGGGACAACCCGATGAGACGCGTCATATTTTTATGAAAAGCCATGATGCGGTGTTATCTCCGGAATGGTCAATTCACTCAGGAGTAGGAACTTCCAATTATACTTTTATCTGGGGTATGGCCGGGGAAAATATGGATTACGGCGATATGGACGGTATCAAAACTAACGAACTAAAGTAATTTTTCTAATGAATTTATTTGATTTATCCGGTAAAGTAGCAGTCGTTACAGGCGGTACTCACGGATTAGGAATGGCAATGGCAGAAGGTCTTGCCGCTGCAGGTGCTGAACTGGCGATCACAAGCACAACGCCGTCGAAATTAGAGGAAGCTTTAAACTATTATCACGATAAAGGATACAAAGCAACCGGTTATCTTTTTGATGTGACGGACGAGCTGGAAGCCGCTCAGAAAGTAGCTCTTATGGAAGCTACCCATGGAAAAATAGACATCCTTGTCAACAATGCAGGAATCATCAAACGTATTCCGGCAATTGATATGGAAGTGGAAGACTTTAGAAAAGTAATCGATGTAGATCTTACAGGACCTTTCATCATGTCGAAATTAATCGGCAAACATATGATCAAAAGAAAATCCGGAAAGATCATCAACATCTGCTCGATGATGAGTGAGCTTGGTCGCGACAATGTAGTGGCGTATGCTTCTGCAAAAGGCGGTCTGAAAATGCTTACCAAAAATCTGGCGACGGAATGGGCAAAACACAATATTCAGGTGAACGGAATCGGTCCCGGATATTTTGCGACTTCTCAGACAGAACCAATCCGAGTGGATGGGCATCCTTTCAACGATTTTATCATTAACAGAACTCCGGCAGGAAGATGGGGCAACCCGGAAGATCTTGCTGGAACGGCTATTTTCCTTGCTTCGGACGCAAGCAGATTCGTCAACGGACAGATTATTTATGTGGATGGAGGAATTTTGGCGACGATCGGGAAACCGTCTAATGAATAACAACAGAATTAGATTAGAATGAAACCTTTTATTACAGATCAATTTTTATTACAAAATAAATACGCCGAAGAATTATACTTCAAGTACGCAGAAAAGCAACCGATTATTGATTATCATAATCATTTGATTCCTAAAGATATTGCAGAAGACACTGTTTTCGAAAATATCTCAAAAGTTTGGATTGCAGGCGACCATTACAAATGGAGAGCGATGCGTACGATGGGCGTGAACGAAAAATTAATCACGGGAGATGCTTCAGATAAGGAAAAATTTGAAGCTTGGGCAAAAACGGTTCCTTATACATTGAGAAATCCTTTGTATCACTGGACGCATTTAGAATTAAAGAGATATTTCGGAATCGATGAATTGTTAAACGAAAATAATGCATCAGAAATTTACGAAAACATCACCGCTCAGCTTCAGACTCCTGAAAAATCGACAAGAGGTTTATTAAAAATGATGAATGTAGAATGTCTGTGCACAACGGAAGATCCTACAGATATTTTAAATTACCATCAGGATTTGGCGAAAAGCGATTTCTCTATTAAAGTAAGCACCGCTTTCCGTCCTGATAAAGCGATTTTAATTGAGAACCACAACTTTGCAGATTATATTTCAAAACTAGGCGAATCAGCCGGAATTGAAATTAATTCTTACCAGACTTTATGTGATGCTTTAATCAAAAGAATTGAATATTTCCACGAAAACGGATGCAGACTTTGTGACCATGGGTTAAATAATATTTCTTTTGAAGAATTTACAGAAGCGGAAGTAAGCACGATTTTCAATGATAAAATCTCAGGAAAAGTAATCGCTGAAAAGCAGGTAAACCAATTCAAAACAGCCATTTTGTTGTTCTTAGGCGAAGCTTATCATAAATTTGGATGGGTTCAGCAGTTCCACTTGGGAGCATTGAGAAATAATAACGAAAGAATGCACAGAATTCTGGGTCCTGATACGGGTTGGGATTCTATCGGTGACTTCGTTCAGGCTGAAACTTTATCTAAATTATTAAATGCATTAGACGGAAAAGATAAATTAACAAAGACCATTTTATATAACTTAAATCCTGCCGACAATGAGATTTTTGCGACAATGATCGGAAATTTCAACGATGGAAGCATCAAAGGAAAAGTACAGTTCGGCTCAGGATGGTGGTTCCTTGACCAGAAAGACGGAATGATCAAGCAGATGAATGCCCTTTCCAATATGGGATTGATCAGCTGTTTCGTCGGAATGTTAACGGATTCCAGAAGTTTCCTTTCTTACCCTAGACACGAATATTTCAGAAGAGTATTGTGTAATCTTTTCGGTGAAGAAATGAAAAATGGTGAATTGCCTGATGATATTGAACTGATTGGTAAAACAATTTCAGATATTTGTTATCATAATGCTAAAAATTATTTTGATTTTTAAAATTTGAAATAAATATAATTGACACAATTTTAAACCATTAAGTAGAATTAAGAAGTTAAGTTTTAATTAAGTAAAATCAAAGATTTTAATTCAGCAAAATGCTTAAAGCGAAGCTCAACTTAATTTTTCTAAACTCCTTAATAAAATCTTAATGGTTAAATAAAAATAATTGAATATCTAAAAACTCTTTGTGTGCTTATTTAAGTGAAATCGAAGATTCGACGTAGTCAAACGCCTTTGCGAACTTAAAAACACTTAGTAGTTAAAAAAATCTTTGCGCACTTTGCGTTTAAATAAAAAAAAGATATTTTAAAAATTTAAGTAGATCATTAATTAAAAAAATGAGCAACAAAATAGTCACATTCGGAGAAGTCATCCTACGACTTTCGCCACCCGGAAACAGAACGATGAAGCAAAGCCACGAAATGGAATTCTTTTTCGGCGGAACAGAGCTTAATGTAGCATCTTCATTGGCAACAATGGGTTGTGACGTAAAACATATCAGTAGTGTTTCTGATGATTTTGTGGGTGAATCGGCAGTTTCTTTCATCAAAAGTTTTGGGATTGATACGACTTTCATCAACAAAAATGAGCATCCTTTAGGTTTGTATTTTTTGGAAGTTGGCTCATCAGTTCGTGCCAGTAGAATCGCTTACAACAGATTGAACGGTTCTTTTGCTAACATTAAACCTGAACAAATTGACTGGAAAAAAGCCCTTGAAGGCTGCAAATATTTTCACTGGACAGGCATCAGCCCCGGAATTTCCGAATCGGCTTATGAAAGTTTGAAAGAAGGTTTACAAACTGCCCGTGAATTAGGAATTGAAGTGACTTCAGACCCGGCTTACCGCTCAAACCTTTGGAAATATGGCAAAAACGGAAACGAAGTTTTGAAAGAATTGGTTTCATTTTCAACGATTTTCATCGGTGGAGTAAATGAAATTAATGAAATTTTGGGAACTCAGTTTTCATCAGATAAAGATGGTTTCATTGAAGCCTGTAAAGAATTAAAACTACAAATTCCTTCTATTCATAAGATTTTCGACAAGATAAGAATTGGTGTTACAGCAAGTTCTCAGCAAACACAGGGAAGAGCTTTAGTTGAAGACAATTATTTTGAAACGGAGCTTTTGGAAGTCAATCCTGTAGTCGACAGAATCGGAACAGGTGATGCTTTTGCAGCAGGTTTGATTTATGGTTTAATCAATTTTGATGACGATAAAGCATTAAAATTTGCCAATGCTGCATGCGCGATAAAACACACCATTTTAGGTGATATCAATTACAGCAGCGCAGAAGATATTCTGGAAGTTATGAACGGGGATTCCGGTGGACGCATCAAGAGATAATTAAAACTAGAACATTGCGGACTTGGTTAAGTGAAATGCCTTTGCGAACTTAAAAATATACATCAAGTTTTTAAAAATAAAATCTTTGCGCTCTTTGCGTTAAAAACAAAGATTAAAATAAAGCTTTTCAAGTACAGCATACTAAAGGATGCATTTAATTCTCTTAAAGGTTATTTTCAACAAATAATTTTAATAAAAATGACAAAAACTCAATCAGTTACAAATACGATCATCAGCCAAGGAGTTTTACCTCTCTACTATAATGCTGATGAGACAGTAACTTTAGAAATATTGAGATCACTTTACAAAGCAGGAATCCGTGCGGTAGAATATACAAGCCGCGGTAAAGCTGCATTGGGTAATTTCACAAAGATGGTAGAAATCCGTAACTCGGAAATGCCGCAAATGCTTTTGGGGATCGGAACAATAAAGAATATACAGCAAGCTGAAGAATATTATAAAGTAGGTGCAGATTTCTTTATCAGTCCGGGGTTTGTGGCGGAAGTTGCAGAATTTTTGATTCCAAAAGATTTATTGTACAGTCCCGGTTGCATGACTCCGACAGAAATTATCGCAGCTGAAACTGCAGGCGTAACTTTCGTTAAATTATTTCCCGGAAACGCTTTAGGAACCGGATTTATGAGTGCCATTAAAGATGTTTTCCCAAATCTGAAATTTATGCCTACGGGTGGTGTTGATACGACTAAAGAAAGCATTGAAAGCTGGTTTAAAGCCGGTGTTTCTGCCGTGGGGATGGGAAGTAAATTGGTAAGCAAAGAATTGATGCTTGCTAAAGACTATGCAACGATAGAAAATGAAACAAAAAAAGTACTGGAGATTATCCAAACTTTAAAATAATAATAATGATTAAGTAAAGGCAAACATTTTAAACTTTGTGGTCTTATTTAAGTGAAACGCCTTTGCGAACTTAAAAATATCCATCAAGCTTTAAAAAGAAAATCTTTGCGCCCTTTGCGTTAAAAAAATCATTATTAAAAAATATTCAACAAAAATAACTAGTTCTAAAATTAATATGAGTTCAGTTAAGTCTCTTAAACCGAGTACATTCAGATGGACGATATGCTTCTTGCTGTTCATTGCAACTACGATCAATTATCTTGATCGTCAGGTATTGTCATTGACATGGAAAGACTTTATCGCACCGGAATTTCACTGGAATAATAATGACTATGGAAATATCACGGCATTATTCTCTATATTTTATGCAGTAGGAATGCTTTTTGCGGGAAAATTCGTGGATTGGCTGGATACCAAAAAAGGTTTCCTTTGGGCAATCGGGATTTGGTCTGTTGGTGCGGTTTTACACGCTTTCTGCGGAATTGGAACTTCAGGAATTCTTGCAGGCAAATGGTTCGTAGGTTTTCATGAAGCTAAGCAAATCATAGGAACCGTTGGAAGTGCTTCTGCTATTATCAGTACGAGTGTAACATTGTTTATTTTTGCACGTTTCGTGTTGGCCATTGGTGAAGCAGGAAATTTCCCGGCGGCGATCAAAACTACAGCGGAATATTTCCCTAAAAAAGACAGAGCATTTTCTACAAGTATCTGGAATGCAGGAGCAACGGTTGGCGCTTTGGCAGCACCAATTACGATTCCTTTCATTGCAAAATCAATGGGTTGGGAATGGGCGTTTATTATTATTGGTGCTTTAGGATTTTTATGGATGGGACTTTGGGTATTTTACTACAAAAAACCTCATTTACATCATAAAGTTAATGAGCATGAATTAACCTATATTAATCAGGATCAGGATGATGCACCAAATGAAGATACATCAATTCCTGAAAAGAAATTTACGTTCAGAGAATGTTTCAGCTATAGACAGACCTGGGCTTTTGCTTTTGGAAAGTTCATGACAGATGGCGTTTGGTGGTTCTTTTTATTCTGGACACCGGCTTATTTAAGTTCTGTTTACAAAATGGATTCCACGCAAAGTGCATTACCATTATTTGTTCTTTATATGATCACTTTATTGTCGATCATCGGTGGCTGGCTTCCAAAATATTTTGTTGAAAAGAAAGGAATGAACGCTTACACAGGAAGAATGAAAGCGATGTTAATTTTCGCATTTTTCCCTTTGTTAGCGCTTTTAGCACAACCTTTAGGCACCATTACATATTGGCTTCCGGTGTTGATTATCGGAATTGCTGGAGCAGCGCACCAAGCTTGGTCAGCAAATATTTTCTCTACCGTAGGCGATATGTTTCCTAAAAAAGCCATTGCAACCATCACCGGAATTGGTGGAATGGCAGGTGGAATCGGTTCATTTTTAATTAATAAATCATCTGGCTTATTGTTTGATTATTCTCATAAAGCCTGGACGACAATTGACGGAACTCCTTTGTTGGAAAAATATCCACAATACATCAACGAACGTTTACCGGACGGATTTTTTGAACAATTAGAAAAGTCAGGAGCCGTAATTTCAGACGGAATCGACAAAGGTTACATGATTATTTTTTCAATCTGTGCAGTGGCATATTTAATTGCTTGGGTCGTAATGAAATCATTAGTTCCAAAATATAAAGTGATAAGTAAGTAGAAGAAATTTTTTTGTAAAAATTAGCATTCAAAATCATCGAGTTAAAAAAAGATGGAAAATCAGACAAAACAAAAATTAAATCGTGAATTACACGGTTCTCAGGAAAAACTTCCCATCAAAATTGTACAGTTTGGAGGTGGGAATTTCATGAGAGGATTCACAGATTATGTAATTGATAAATTAAATAAAGAAGCAGGATTTAATGCAGGAATCGTAAACGTTCAGCCAACCGCAGGCGGTTCGGTTCATAAACTGGAAGAGCAGGATAATTTATACACGCTTTTCTCAAGAGGAATTAAAAAAGGAGAGATCATTGATATAAAACAGGTGATTTCCGCGATCCAAAAGTCGATCAATCCTTATACAAATTACGATGAATTCTTAGCGTTGGCGAAAGAAGAAGAATTAGAATTTGTCTTCTCAAACACAACAGAAACAGGAATTGCTTACGACGAATCAGAAAATAATTACGCTGGTCCGCACAAGAATTTCCCTGCGAAACTGACGGTTTTGTTACACGAAAGATTTAAACATTTCAATGGAGCGGAAAACAAAGGATTGAGAATTATTCCTTGTGAATTAATTGAAGATAATGCTTTGGCTTTAAAAGAAATTATCTTAAAATATGCCCAACTTTGGAATTTAGAAGCTAACTTTGTGCAATGGATTGAACAAAGTAATTGTTTCCATAATACTTTGGTAGACAGAATTGTTCCGGGTTATCCAAAAGATGATTCAGAAACGTACGAAGACCAATTGGATTATGAAGATAAAATGATGGTCATTTCTGAAACTTTCTTGCTTTTTGTGATTCAGGATGCAGCAAATTTAAAGGAAAGAATCCCTTTCGATAAAATTGACGAGCAGATTTTGGTTGTTGATGATATTCAGCCGTATCGTTTAAGAAAAGTGAGAATTTTGAATGGCGGTCATACATTAATGCTGGCTCCGGCGATTTTATCAGGAAAAGAAACGGTAAAAGAATCTATCGATAATCAGTTTTTAGGTAAATTTTTAAACGAAACGATTTTTAATGAAGTAAATCCTACATTAGGTTTAGATGAAAATGAATTGAAAGATTTTGCTGAAGAAGTTTTCGACAGGTTCAGAAATCCTTTTATCAAGCATTATCAGGCGAGTATCGCATTGTATTTTGTTTCTAAATTTAAGGTGAGAATTCTTCCGAGTCTGTTAAAATATGTTGAAATTAACCATACATTACCGCTTAATTTAACCTTCTCATTGGCAAGTTTAATCAGATTCTATCAAGGGAATTTTGGTGAAAAATCTCTACCGATAAATGATGAAGAAGCTATTGTTGCTAGATTCAAAGAAATCTGGGAAAACGAAGATTACGAAAAAGTCGCAGAATTGACGTTAAGCGAAACCTCTTTCTGGGACACAGACCTTACAAAGGTTAACGGTTTGAAATCTGCAGTAGCAAAAGCATTGTGGGAAATTGATCACAACGATATCGAAACTGCGTATCACAACTTTATACAATTTTATTCTTAAAAAATTATGCAAAAGAAAGTACTGAAAGTAAATCCCAAAGATAATGTAGCAGTGGCATTGGTTGATCTGACGCAGGGGGAAACTGTTACTTTGGGTGAACTTACTTATGACATTATAAAAGACACGAAGGCGAAACACAAATTCGTGACCGAAGATCTTGCGATTGGAGACGAGATCATTATGTACGGTGTTTTGGTGGGAAAAGCGAGTCAGCCGATCCAGAAAGGAGAGGTTATCACGACTGAAAACGTTAAGCACCAAAGCGCAAAAGTAGAAGGCAAAACGGAAACAACGGCTTGGACAGCTCCAAATGTTGACAAATGGAAGGATAAAACTTTCATGGGATATCACAGAGAAGATGGGCAGGTCGGAACAGAAAACGTTTGGTTATTTTTCCCGTTGGTTTTTTGTGAAAACAGAAATGTTGAGATTTTAAAAGATGTTTTTGAAAAAGAACTCTTATTTGAAAAAGCAACAAAGCATCAATTATTATTAAGATCATTGATCAATAATTCTGAGGCAGAAACTGTTGTTGAAGAAGATCAGGATTCAAGGGTTTTTAAAAATATTGAAGTTAAATTCATCACGCACCAGGGCGGTTGTGGCGGTATTCGTCAGGACGCGGAAGCATTGGGAAGGTTATTGGCAGGGTATGTGAATAATCCGAATGTAGCCGGAGCAACGGTTTTGAGCTTGGGGTGTCAGAATTTGCAGGTTCAGATTTTTACAGATGCATTGCAAAAAATAAGTCCAAATAATAAAAAACCGATCATTGTTTACGAACAACAAAAATCGGGAACAGTTGATGAAATGTTGAACGGAATCATCAAAGATTCTTACGAAGCGATCAAACAAGCCAACGAAATCGAAAGAAAACCAGCCCCAATTTCTAAGTTAGTTTTAGGATTGGAATGTGGTGGTTCAGACGGTTTTTCAGGAATTTCTGCCAATCCGGTTTTAGGACAATTATCAGATTTAATGGCTGGAATCGGTGGTTCAACCATCCTTTCAGAATTCCCGGAATTATGTGGAGTAGAGCAGGAATTGGTGAATCGTTGTGTTAACGAAGATGATGCGGAAAGATTTTTACAGCTAATGAAAGATTTTGAAGAATCTGTAGTGGCTGCAGGATCAGGTTTTGATATGAATCCATCGCCGGGGAATATTAAAGACGGATTAATAACCGATGCCATGAAATCTGCCGGAGCCGCTAAAAAAGGTGGGTCTTCACCGATAAATGACGTTCTCGATTTCACGGAATACATCAAAGAACCGGGCTTAAATTTATTATGCACACCCGGAAATGACGTAGAATGTACAACTGCTTTGGTTGGTTCAGGCTCAAATGTAGTTTTATTCACGACAGGTTTGGGAACTCCGACAGGAAATCCGGTTGTTCCGGTAGTAAAAATTTCGTCCAATACTTCTTTATCACAAAGAATGCCCGACATCATCGATTTCAACACAGGAGACGTGATTACAGGCGAAAAAACGATCAACGAAAAGGCAGAAGAGCTTTTAGAATTTATCATCGAAGTCGCAAGCGGAGAGGTAAAAACAAAAGCCGCAATTTTGAATCAAAACGATTTTATTCCCTGGAGACGAGGAGTAAGTTTATAATTGTTTTAATTATATAAATATTAGGGTTGAAAATGCTTTCTACATTTGTGGGAGGCATTTTCTTTTTTTATCAATATTGCAGAAACAATTTCGTAGATTTTAATTTACAAACCTTCTACTAAGATCAAATAAAGTATTTATTTTCAATGAAAAAGTGAAGTTGTCAAAAAAGGTAAAATTAAGGTCAATACTGTAAAAATAGCATCTCCCATATGTAATCTTCTATCCTCACCTTGTTCCCAACTTGATTGCATATAACCTGTCATCAGAGGTTCATTTCCGAAAATTATCAGAAATAAGGTTCTGAGTATCCAGTAATATATCATAAAAAATAAAGGCAAGAACGCCCATGTAGCAGCATTACCGTTTGGCATTTTTAGTGATTCACGGCTGGTATTAAGATATCCAAGCAAAGCAAGTAAAATTGTTAATATTAATACTATAAAAAATATTTTTTTGTTTCTCAATATTTTATAAAATAACCACAAGATAATTTGACCAATGCCGCCAAGAATGATATAAAGAGATTGATTATCCAGATCCATACTAACTAAACCTACTTCCTTTTTGAAGATTTCCTAATATAAAGCTGCGGTGCCAACACCACTTTTTTCTCAATAGACATCCCGGAACCATTTTCTTTTATGTTTTCCAAAAATACCTGTCCGGCCATTTTTCCCATCGTCAATGGAGTCTGATCGACAGAACTCATCGGAAGCTCCATAAATTGAGTGAAAGGTTCATTAGAAAAGCCAATTACAGCGACTTCCTGAGGAATTTTGATCTTACGTTTTTTCAGTTCCTGACAAGCACCGAGTGCAGCAAAATCACTTGACGAAAAGATAGCATCCGGAATCGATTTGCTGTCCCACAGTCTTTTAATGGCATCAATCCCGGCATCGATCGAGCTTCCTGTAAAAATAATATTGTCTTCCTTTACCTGAAAATTATTGTCAAGCAAAGCCTGTTTGTAGCCGTTAAGACGATTTTGATAAATCTCAAGATTCAGATCTCCGGCAAAATGACAAATATTTTTATAGCCTTCTTGAATAAGATGTTCAGTAGCCATATAACCGCCTCTGTAGTCATCGATTGTTACCGTACTTATTCCTGCAATATCTTTTTTTCTGTCAAAAAATATGATCGGAGTATTGGTGGTATCTAAAATATTCTGAATGTGTTCTATATCAACAGTAGTCTTGGAAACCGACATGAAAATTCCGTCTACCTGAGTATTTAACAAAGTGTTTAAATGTCTTTTTTCAATATTGACATCCTCATGGCTTTGGCAGATAATTACATGATAACCCTGTGAAGAAAGTTCTTCTTCGATACCTCGGATAACGGAGGAGAAGAAATTGGTATTAATATAAGGAACGATGATTCCCACGTTTTTTGTTTCCCCGCTTTTGAGAGCTTTGGCAAGATTATTCTGCTTATAATTCATTTCCTTGGCGGTTTTCTTCACCAATTCTTTCGTTGCCTGGCTTATTCTGGGATGATCGTTGAGCGCTCTGGAAACAGTAGCCACACTTACACCGAGTTTCTTTGAAATATCATATATCGTGGCACTTTTCTTATTCATAAAGGTTTTTTTTCTTGCTGTTTTTTCGCGTCAAAATATGACAAGTATTATTGATGTAAATTTAATTAAATTATGTCTATTAATCGGAAATAATGTGTATTTTATACTTAAAATTAAATCATAGTAGAAAATTTTATTTTAATTGACCTAGGAAGCGGAGGCGTTAAGAAAATTAATTCTGTGAACGTTAAGAAAATTCTACTGTCTGAGTGCGGGACAAAAAATGAATCGAAGAAAAAATAGCAGATCCGCGCGAGTTTTAGAATTTTTTTAGAGAACAGATTTAATTTTTAGCCGGAGTTTCCAGTCTTGAACTTTTGTTTCTTTTGTTTTAAGACAAAAGAAAAATTTAAATTTAAATAAAAAAATAGAACATCAAAAAATCGATGCTCTATTTAACTAACTGATATAAAAAAATATTTTTACTTTTTCCAGATTTTTTCAATCTCTTCTAAAGATCTTCCTTTTGTTTCCGGAACCATTTTCCAAACGAAAAATAATGATAAAACGCTCATTACACCATAAAATCCATAAGTGAAAGCTCCGCTGAATTCCATCATGAAAGGATATGTGGAAGAGATCAGATAATTGGCAGCCCATTGTGCAGCAACAGCAATGGCAATCGCGCTTCCTCTGATTTTATTGGGGAAAATTTCCGAGATTAAAACCCAGCAAATTGGTCCCCAGGACATCATAAAAGAAGCTGTATAAACAATGATGAAAACCAAAGTCGCAATCCCGATAATGTGATAATACGAGAAAATGGCAATGGCAAACATTCCGATCGCCATCCCGATGGAACCGACGATCAATAAAGGTTTTCTACCCCATTTGTCAACCGTAAAAATTGCAACAACGGTGAAAACTACGTTGACCAATCCCATCACAACAGTCTGTAACATAGACGCGTCTTTATGTACGCCCATACTTTCGAAAATCCTTGGAGCGTAGTACAATGCAACATTAATTCCTACAAATTGCTGAAAAACGGACAGTAAAATTCCGATAATGATGACCGTTTTTCCGAATGCAAAAATCTCACTTTTATGTTCAGCAACGGTTCCTTTTATTTCTGAGAAAATTTCTTTTCCGCGGTCTTTTCCGTTTATTTTGGTTAAAATTTTCAACGCTTCATCCTCTTTTTTAATTAAAGTAAGATAACGTGGCGTTTCCGGGACGAAAAATAACAACACTCCGAACAAAGCAGCAGGAATTGTTAATGATAAAAACATATAACGCCAGCCGATTTCATTGATCCATTCGATAGTTTTTCCGTCAGCAATTCCCCAGTTGACAAAATAAACAACAAGCATCCCGAAAATAATGGCAAACTGATTTAAAGAAACCAATCTTCCTCGAACTTCGGCAGGAGCAATTTCACCAATGTACATCGGGCAAACTGCAGAAGCAAGTCCAACGCCGATACCTCCAATAATTCGATAAAAATTAAAAGCCAGCAAAACTCCTATTGATACTTCTCCTTTTTTAAAGAATAAAAATTCAGGATAAGCAGCTCCCAAAGCACTGATAAAGAACAAGAATGCAGCAAGCATTAAAGATTTTTTTCTGCCTAATCTTGTTGAAATATATCCTGAAACCGCACCTCCGATGATGCATCCGATCAAAGCACTGGAAATCGTCGCTCCATGCGCTAACGAACTCAACCCCAACGGAATAATTAAAAATTCCTGAATGGATTTTTCAGCTCCCGAGATCACTGCGGTATCATATCCGAACAAAAGCCCGCCCAAAGTGGCGACCAATGTAAGCATGGTGACATATACCATATTGATTTCCGCCTTTGTTCCTGAAGAATATTTCGGACCCGAATCTATTATTTGCATAGTTTCATATAGTTTTAATTGTTAAGGTGTTGAATGTTTTTTGTTGGTGAATCGCAAAGGCGTAATTTATTTAAGATTTATTACTTTATTTATGACGCAAGGATTTTGTCTTTGACAAAATTTAAGAACGTAAAACTTGCTGAAAATCTTTGATTTTCTTGCGCATTAAAATGAATGCATTAAAAAAAACTTTGCGTCTTTGCGATTAACCAACAACATTGAAAATTTATAAATACTGATTAATCAAGCTTTCCAGATACTCCTGTTTGCCGCTTTCTCTGCCCACTTCTCCAAGTCCTGCTGCGTGTGAAGCCAGGTCTGTAAGTGACAGTTTTCCTTCTTCGAAATCTTTTCCTTTTCCATTGTCAAAAGAAGAATATCTGTTGGTTCTGATCTCAGAATATTTTGATTTTTCTAAAATTTTATCAGCAGCCATGAAAGCTCTTGCAAAATTGTCCATTCCGCTGATGTGAGCAATGAAAATATCTTCTAAATCTGTCGAATTTCTTCTGATTTTTGCGTCAAAATTTACTCCTCCACCCTGGAAACCTCCGGCTTCAATAATGACCAACATCGCCTGAGTCATTTCATATAAATCAACTGGGAACTGGTCTGTATCCCAGCCATTTTGATAATCTCCGCGGTTGGCATCGATGCTTCCTAACACATTGTTATCGGCAGCAACCTGTAATTCATGTTCAAAAGTATGTTGTGCTAAAGTAGCGTGATTCACTTCAAGATTTAATTTAAAATCACCTAGTAAATCGTATTGACGAAGGAAATTCAAACAAGTTGCAGCATCAAAATCATACTGATGTTTTGTAGGTTCCATTGGTTTTGGTTCGATGAAAAATGTTCCTTTGAAACCTTGTGAACGGGCATAATCTTTGGCCATATGTAAAAACTTCGCCATATGTTCAAGCTCACGTTTCATATTTGTGTTCAGCAAAGACATGTAACCTTCGCGACCACCCCAGAAAACGTAATTTTCTCCGCCTAATTTGATGGTTGCATCCAACGCATTTTTCACCTGTCCGCCTGCATAAGCCAATACGTCAAAAGATGGGTTTGTTGCTGCACCATTCATGAATCTTGGATTCGAGAAACAGTTTGAAGTTCCCCACAATAGTTTTACACCTGATGCGGCTTGCTTTTCTTTGGCGTAATCTGTGATAAATTCTAATCTTTTGGTGGATTCAACAAAATTATCAGCTTCATCGATCAGATCATAATCATGGAAACAATAGTAAGGAACACCCAATTTTGTGAAAAATTCGAAAGCAGCATCCATTTTTTCTGTTGCTCTCTGTTTGGGATCGGAAGAAGTCAGCCAGTCAAAATGCTGAGTTCCAATTCCGAACGGATCACCACCTGTTGCGCAGAATGTATGCCAGTACGCCGTTGCAAACTTGAAATATTCTTTCATGGTTTTTCCACGGACTACCTTATTTTCATCATAATATTTGAATGATAACGGGTTGTCGGATTCTCTTCCTTCAAACTGAATCTTGTCTATTCCTTTAAAATACTCTTTGTTACCTGTTGTAATTGCCATTATATTCTGTTTACTTTTTAATTGAAAGCTTTATTTAATTTTTGATTTAAATTTCATCCTTAAAGTAATTGTAATCGATTGCATTAATTATGATTAAAACTGATATAAATTTAAAACTTTAGGATTAATTAATTATAAGCTTCTAAATGTAATAATTTTATAGAATATGCAATGGATTTTTATGAATTTGTAAATTGTTATGGTAAGTGTTTTTATTTTCTGTTTGTTTTCAGTAGTTTAAGTGGGGTTCTTATTGTATAATTTATGATAAGTACTTGAAATTAGATTGATCTAAACTAAATTTTTCTCCCAAAATTATATTCACAACTTAAAATTTATGAATGTATTTTATAGAGTTTAGAAATTCAGGAATGTGATTAAAATAGGAAAATGAAATTAGAGGTTGAGAGAATTTCAATTTTAAATTGTTTTTCAGCGTTTGGCTCTTAACATCTCTGGTGGCGGATTGTCAGTTCTGCACACGTCTTTATTTTTATATTCCAACCTTTGAAGAATTTTCTGCATCTGTAATATAATACGACATAGTTTGTCGCGTTAGAGAAATATATTTGTAAAATACAAAGGTATTAAGGAATATCAACGTATAAACATAGGGTGTAAAATATTAATCAGGCTGAATTAAATCATTGTAATATGAGATCATAACTCACTGGAAAATAGTAAATTTGCGCGATTTAAAAAATAAACTATTAACACTACATAAACACGGGAATGAAAAGACTCTACACAGGTGCAATTTTCTTGTGCGCCATTTTGGGCATTTCGGCTCAGGACTTGGTTTGGCAGAAAGACATTAAATCCAATACTCAGGATTTCTTAAGCCAGGTAACCACCACCATTGACGGACAATATTTAATTACAGGAAGCAGTATTCAAGCTGGAAGCCAGAAGC
>Ga0157375_10000220_pt1 | contig 53557 bp, 50 predicted proteins | sample M35metaG_FD_115311 | JGI IMG/M metagenome (GOLD analysis project Ga0157375, IMG submission 115311) | Miscanthus rhizosphere microbial communities from Kellogg Biological Station, Michigan, USA - M3-5 metaG | ecosystem: Host-associated > Plants > Roots > Rhizosphere > Soil | place: USA: Michigan...
ACAGCGTGTTTTTCGTGCGGTTCTAACTGCGAATGAAAATCCTGAACATCTGCAGTAAAATCTACTTCCGAATGCACCCAAAACGATTTGTTGATCGCCTCTACAAATTGAAGAACCTCAGGGTATTCAAATGGTTTGTAACTTACTCTTTTATCGAAAATTCCCATATTAAAAATGTCTTTAAATTAAATATAATTAGATCACTGTGGATAAAGTTCAAAAAACAGTCAATATCTTGATTTGCTGAAACTTAAGTTTAAAAGTTTTTCACATAAGACGTGTTTTGTTTTTTGTTACGTGCGAAGCACAAAGGTCGAAAAAAAGAACTGTATTTAAAAGGGCTAAACACTAATTGGTTGAGTTTTAACCTTAAAAGTTTTCCACATTTACATGAAACTTGCTCTGATATTGGTTTATATAGACCTACAGTGCAAAAATAAATAAAATTAGTGAGTTACAGTTAAACACATTATCGTAATTATCTATGAATAAAGGTGAAAATAGTTAAACAATAATTTAATTAAAGAATTTTTTAATCTTCGTAACAAATTGAAAATATCATCTACTTATTAGGTATAAAAACATACATCACTTAATGTTAGTAATTCAGGATCTACATAAATCATACGATACAGGGAAGAGTAAATTGCACGTTCTCAAGGGGATCAATCTAAATATTGCCGAAGGTGAGTTTGTATCTATTATGGGAAGCTCCGGCTCGGGAAAATCTACACTCCTTAATATTATAGGGATTCTGGATGAGAAAGATACTGGGACTTATGAACTTGACGGCGTTCCTATCGAGCATTTATCTGAAGTAAAAGCAGCGGAATACAGAAGTAAATTTCTTGGATTCATTTTTCAATCTTTTAATTTGATAGGATATAAAACGGCTTTGGATAACGTTGCCCTTCCTTTATATTATCAGAATGTTCCGAGAAAAGAACGTGATAAAAGAGCGATGGAATATCTTGAGAAAGTAGGTCTTGCTCAATGGGCGACTCACCTTCCCAACGAACTTTCCGGTGGACAAAAGCAAAGAGTTGCCATCGCCAGAGCTTTGATTACAAATCCTAAAGTTGTTTTGGCGGATGAACCTACAGGAGCACTGGATTCAAAAACGACACACGATATCATGAAACTTCTTCAGGATATTAATAATGAAGGAAAAACGATCATTGTCGTTACACATGAGCCAGACGTTGCCGCTCAAACAAAACGCAATGTAATTCTGAAAGATGGAATCATCGAAAGTGATGAATTTATCAAGCAATTGGTATTATAGTGAATGGTGAATAGTCAATTTTGCTTTGCAAGTGAATTTTATAAGCAGATAAAATTGACGATTGACTTCAAAGAAATTGACATAAAAATAACACACAAATGAAAAGAGAAAAAGATGTTTTTAAACCTGAACCATTATAAACTTGATGTTTATAAATCTGCGAAGGAATTGAGAATTGAATGTTATAAAACTTTGTCAAAACTTCCGGATAGTGAAAGATTTAATTTAATAGATCAAATAAGAAGAGCTTCAACCTCAGTAGTATTGAATATTACAGAAGGCTGTTCCAGAAAATCTGAAGTTGAAAGAAAAAGATATTTTGAAATTGCAAGAGGCTCAGTTATAGAATTAGATTCATGTTTAGATATAGTTATTGAATGTGATTATATCAAAAAAGAGAATTTAGAGAAAGTAGGAAATTTAATTAAAACCACATTTATTTTATTAAGTGGAATGTTAAAAAAGTGAAAAAGTGAATGATGAATAGTCAATTTTGCTTCGCAAGTGAATCTTATGGTGAGTTTGAAAAATTGACAACGATGTTAATTGACTTCAAAGAAAATTCACAATATAATTTAATTGACTTTTTTACAATGTAAAAAATAAAAATTATGTTCGACCTAGATCGTTGGCAGGAAATATTCAGTTCGATTCGCAGTAATGTATTGCGAACGGTACTTTCTGGTTTTACAGTGGCTTTGGGATTATTTATTTTCATTGTGCTTTTCGGGATCGGAACGGGATTACAGAATGCCTTTACGGAAGGTTTTGCGAGAGATGCCCAGAATCTGATTTCTATTGTGACCGGAAAAACCACAATTGCGTATAACGGACTTCAATCTGACAGATTGGTTACGATGAACAATGATGACTATGATTTTCTAGTCAATATGGATAAAGAAAAAGTGGGAAGTACCTCACCGAGATATACCGCCAATTTATTGGTAAAATATGGCAAAGAAAGCGGGAATTATCAGATAAACGGAGCTGTTCCGGAAGAACAGGTTATTGAAAACCGAAAAATGATCGAAGGGCGTTATCTTTCTCCGGGAGATTTGGATAGAAAGCAAAATGTTGCAGTAATCGGGAGAATGGTTCAAAGGGATTTAATAAAAAACGGAAGCCCTGTCGGAAAAGAGCTGGATATAAACGGAACCATGTTTAAAGTTGTAGGAGTTTTCTCCGATGATGGTGGTGACCGCGATGAAAGGCATATCACTGTTCCTATCACAACTTTACAGCAGATGAAAAAAGGTTCTGATACGGTAAGCATAAGTTATATCGCTTATAATGATAAGCTTACTCCCCAACAAGCCATTAAATATGGTGATGAATTAAAGGAAAGGTTAAAATCAAGAAAAAACGTTTCTCCTGATGATGAAAACGGAGTGTATGTCTGGAATAACGCCCAGAATATGAATGATACGTTCACTTTTATGGCGGTTCTTACGGCAATTGTAGGATTTATCGGAATGGGAACTTTGCTGGCAGGAATTATCGGGATCAGTAACATCATGGTTTATATTGTAAAAGAAAGAACCAAAGAAATCGGAGTAAGAAAAGCGATCGGCGCAAAACCAAGAAGTATTGTTGCTTTGATCGTTCAGGAAAGTGTCGTCATTACGGTGGTTTCGGGATTTGTAGGTGTTGGATTGGGTGTTCTGGCATTACATTTAATAGGAGATAATTTAGAAGAATATTTTATAAAAAGCCCGAGCGTAGGCTGGGGAACGATTTTTATGGCATTCATCGCTTTGGTTTTCTCAGGGCTGATTGCAGGATTTGTTCCGGCATACAGAGCCTCTAGAATCAAACCGATTGAAGCATTAAGAACAGAATAGTTAATTGTAAATAGTCAATAGTGATTTATATTGAGCCACAATTGACAAACGAAGTGAATTCCCTATAAGGCAAATTCCCTTTTACAAAGTAAAAAAATTGACTTTAGAAAATGAACATTTTATTTAAAAAAGATACTTGGCAGGAAATTTATTATTCATTGAGGAATAATAAGCTCCGAACATTCCTTACCATGATTGGTGTGGGTTGGGGTATGTTTTTATATGTAAGTCTTTTGGGTGCTGCAAAAGGGATGGAAAATGGTTTTGATAAATTGTTTTCAGGTTTTGCAACCAATTCTATTTTCCTTTGGGCTCAGAATACATCGATTCCGTATGAAGGTTTTCCTAAGGGAAGAAAGATGGATCTCCATTTGGGAGACATTGAGATGTTGAAAAGAAAAATTAATGAGATCGATTATATTTCACCCACCAATTCAAGAGGAAACTTTGGAAGTACGGGCGAACAAATGTCAAGAAACGGGAAATCGGGAGTATATAGTTTAAACGGAGATTATCCGATCGGAAATAAAATTTCAGAGAAAAAACTGATTTATGGAAGATATTTAAATGATGCTGATGTTTCACAAAATAAAAGTGTAGCCGTAATTGGTGAAGAAGTGTATAAAAACTTTTTCGACTCTAAAAAGAATGAGAATCCGTTGGGAAAATCCATTAATGTTAAAGGAATATTTTTCAATGTAATCGGAGTTTTCAGAGTTAAAAAAGGAGGCGGATTTGAGAATGATCAAACCGTATATATTCCGCTTTCCACATTTACGAAAATGTATAATGATGGCGATAAAATTAATGTTTTTGCTATTGTGAGCAAGCCTACTGCTGATCTGAAAATTGTTGAAGATAAAGTAAAGGCAGAACTTAAAAAGAAAAATAAAGTGTCACCCGAAGATACCAATGCATTTGGAAGTTTTAACCTCGGAAAAGAATTCAGTAAGCTGACAGGTTTCTTAAGCGGAATGCAGCTTTTAACGATTATTGTAGGAACATTGACGATTCTTGCAGGGGTAATTGCCATTTCGAATATCTTATTAATTACAGTGAAAGAAAGAACGAAGGAAATCGGGATAAGAAGAGCTTTGGGGGCAAAACCTTCAGAAGTAAGAAACCAGATTTTGTTGGAAAGTGTTGTGATTACGCTCTCGTCAGGGTTGCTCGGCTTTATGTCGGGGATTTTTGTCTTAATGATTTTAGATATGCTGACACAAAATCAGGATGCATTTCCATTTTATAATCCGACGGTAGATTACGGAAACGTTTTCAGCGCCATGGCAGTAATGGTAGTTTTAGGATTGATCATTGGAATGATCCCGGCACAAAGAGCAGTAAAAATCAGACCGATTGAAGCATTAAGATCGGAATAAAGGTATAAGCTATAAATGATGAATTATGAGTTTACAAAACGTAATCTTTTAATTAAAATCATTACATATTTAATTAAAAATAAACTATACATATGAAAAAGAAATTCACTTGGAAAAAAGCCATTTATATTGTTCTGGGGCTTTTATTTGCAGTGGCATTATTTTCGGGGATTGGGTATCTTATAAAATCCAATTCAAAAGAGAGTGAGGCTTTCCTTACGCGTAAACCTACCATTCAGAATATGGATGATAAAGTGATGGCAACAGGAAAAATTATTCCGAAAGAAGAAATTGAAATTAAACCAAATATTGCCGGAATTATCGATAAAATTTTAGTTGATGAAGGAGATAAAGTAACTGCGGGTCAATTGATCGCAACGGTAAGAATCGTTCCGAATCTTGCAGATGTAAACGGAGCTTCTCAGGAAGTTGCCAATTCTCAGCTTCAGATCAGCAATGCTAAAATGAATGTTGAAAATATGCGCAAGCAGTATGATATGCAGGAAAGATTATTTAAACAAGGCGTAATTTCTAAGCAGGAATATCTGAATTCTCAGCAGCAATTGTTTACAACACAACAGGCTCTTAAAAATGCAAATCAACAGTTGATAACGGCTCAAAAAAGATTATTGATCGCAAAAACCGGGGCAACTCCGGAATTACAAGGCTTGGCAACGACTCAGATTCGTTCGAAAGCTTCAGGAACCGTTCTTGAAGTGCCGGTAAAGGTGGGAAGTCAGGTAATTGAAGCCAACTCTTTCAACGCAGGAACAACAATTTGCTCAATTGCAGACCTTAATTCTTTGATTTTCCAGGGTGAAATTGATGAAGCTCAGGCAGGAAAGTTAAAGCAGGGAATGAGTATGAACATCGTGATCGGTGCTTTACAAAATAAAACTTTCCCGGGAAGGTTGACAATGATCGCTCCAAAAGGAAAAGATAATAATGGAACAATAAAATTCCCTGTTGAAGGTGATGTTAATAATCCAAACAACGAATATATCAGAGCCGGGTTTTCTGCAAACGGAGAAATTGTTTTGAATTCTCAGAAAAACGCTTTGTTATTGGACGAATCATTGGTTCAGTACGAAAAGAAAAATGGTAAAGATGTTCCTTTTGTTGAGGTAAAACAGGCAGACGGAAAATTCAAAAAAGTATACGCAAAACTGGGAGCGAGCGACGGAATCAACGTACAGATTCTTCCGGGATCAGGAATTGATAAAAATTCTGAAGTTAAAGTCTGGAATCCATCTGACAAAGACAAAGAAGAATTGAAAGAAAAAAGCAAAAAGTAGTAAACTAACACTATAGATTCTTTAAACTGTAAATCCCGGTGAAATTTTTCCCGGGATTTTTTATATCATTGCGAGGAGCGAAGCGACGAAGCAATCAAAATGGAATATGCGATTGTAACAAAACTGTTTTTACAATTCCAATCTTTGCGTTAAAAATATTTAACCCTTAATCAAGAACAATTTGCACAATACCCCGATATAAATCCATTAAAATTAACAGATTGGTAGCCTTGTGGTAATTTGACATCCATTTCATTCGGCAGGCATTCGATTTTCCCACATTCTAAACATCTGAAATGGAAATGATTATGCTTGTGTTGCTTTCCTGCACAATTGACACAAAAAGCAAAATAATATTTTCCGTCATCGCTTAAAATTTTATGTACAATTCCATCGTCACAGAAGCTGTTTAAGACTCTGTAAATCGTAGCTCTGTCTACTTCTTCACCCAGTTCTTTCTGTAAAATCTCCTGACTAACCGCTGATTTTGTGTTCCTTAAAGAATCGAGAATCAGCTGTTTGGCCTTTGTATTTCTCTTTGTCATACCACAAATATAGAAAATTTATTGCGAATAAGTCGCATTAACGAAAATTTGTTCTACATTTGCACAAGCAACAAACTCACTATGGAAAATAAAAACTTTGATGTCGTCATAATCGGAGGAAGCTATGCAGGGCTTTCGGCAGGAATGGCTTTGGGAAGATCTTTAAGAAAGGTATTGATTATTGATAGTGGTCAGCCTTGCAACAGGCAAACTCCACATTCACATAACTTTTTAACGCATGATGGGACGGCTCCGAAAGAAATCAACAGAATTGCCAAAGAACAGGTTGAAAAATATGAGACTGTAAAATTTCATGATGGAATTGTAACTCATATTGTTAAAAATTCGGAAGGATTTGAAGTTGAAACACAAGAAGGAGAACATTTTAAAGCTAAAAAATTGATTCTTGCCACAGGAATTAAAGACGTAAAACCCAATATTAAAGGATTTGATGAATGTTGGGGAATTTCTGTGCTGCATTGCCCATATTGCCATGGTTTTGAAGTTAAAAATGAAGTAACCGGAGTTCTTGCGAATGGTGAAGTGGCGTACGAATTTTCAAAATTACTGACTAACTGGACGAAAGATTTAACCTTATTTACAAACGGTAAATCAGAATTAACGGAAGAACAGACTCAGAAATTTAATGAGAAAAATATTCAGATTAATGAAGATGAAGTTGCTGAAATCAGACATGAAAACGGGTATATTCAAAAATTAATTTTCAAAAACGGAAAAGAAGTTCTGTTGAAAGCTTTGTATGCAAAAATCCATTTAGAGCAAAATTTAAATGTCGAAAAAATGCTTGGCTGTGAATTGACTACGGAACATGGTCTGATTAAAATAGATGCGATGCACAAAACAAATATTCCCGGAGTTTTTGCCTGTGGAGATAACGTAACGATGATGAGATCTGTTGCAAATGCAGTTGCGCAGGGAAATTTCACGGGAGCGATTATAAATAAAGAATTGGTAGAAGAAGAATTTTAATTAAATCATCATAATTGGTGGAATTCCTTTCAGAGAAATCTGTAAGGAATTTTTTTTATTTAAATTAAAGAATATTTGTCAGATAAATTATTTATCGTAATATTGCGATATGGAATTAAATGAAAATGGGAGCGACTAAAACAGATTTTTTCACAGAAGACCAAAACAGAATTGCAAATATTGCAAAGGCTTTGGGGCATCCTGCAAGAGTTGCTATTATAGAATATCTGCTTAAAGTCAATGAATGTATTTGTGGAGATATAGTGAATGAGTTACCTCTCGCACAACCTACCGTTTCTCAACATTTGAAAGAACTGAAAAATGCAGGATTAATCAAAGGAAATATTGAAGGAAATTCGATCTGTTATTGTATTGATGAAAAGGCATTCGAACTTTTGAGTGTATTTTTTTCTACTATTATTTCCACCGTTAAAAAGCAAAATTGTTGTTAACATTTTTTTGTCTTCATTTATCGTAATATTGCAATATAACAATTAAAATAATTAAATTATGACCCTTGAACAAATTAAAAATATTCTACCAAAACTAGAAAATGTAGAATTTCAATTAGAAGACGGAAAGTTTGTTCCTGAACATTTCCATGTGACAGAAATAGGTATGGTAACAAAAAATTTCATTGATTGCGGAGGAGTGATAAGAAAAGAAGAGAAAGTGAATTTTCAGCTTTGGGATGCCAATGATTTTGAGCATCGTTTGAAACCAAACAAGCTTTTACATATCATCAATCTTTCAGAAGAAAAATTAGGAATTGGTGATTTTGAGATCGAAGTTGAATATCAAAATACGACCATCGGAAAATATGATCTTGATTTTAATGGTAAAAATTTCGTTTTAAAAAATAAATTAACTGCTTGTTTAGCTCAGGATGCCTGCGGAATTCCTTCTCAAAAACAAAAACTGAATTTGAGTGAATTAGTGACCAGTCAAGAGTCGAAATGTACACCAAATTCCGGTTGTTGTTAAATCATGAAGGAAAAATTTATTAAATATAAAAAACCAATTATAATTACCATTTCGGTTATTGTTTTGCAGCTTATTTTCGGTTTTGATCCTAAGTTTTGTCTCATTAATATCATTTGGTTATTTGTTTAAAATATGAAAAAGAAAATATTGGTACTTTGTACCGGGAATAGCTGTAGAAGCCAGATTGCAGAAGGTTATTTAATATATTTTGCTGAAAACAAAGCAGAAATTTTCAGTGCCGGGATCGAAACTCACGGCGTCAATCCAAAAGCGATTGAAACTATGAAACAAGACGGAATCGATATTTCCGGACATACCTCAAATCATATTGATGAATATCGGGATGTAGCATTTGATTTTGTCATCACGGTTTGTGATCACGCACAGGAAAACTGTCCGTACTTTCCGACAAACGCGAAAAGATTTCATCGTAATTTTCCGGATCCCGCGAAAGCAAAAGGAACGGAAGAAGAAATTAATGAAGAATTTAGAAATGTCCGTGATCAAATAAAGAATTATTGTGAAAGATTTATCAAGGAAAACATCAAATAAATAAGGTTTTTCAGGTTTTATTACAATCTCAAATCTAAAAATCATATTTCCTAATACCAAAATCTCGACGGAAATTCCGTACATTTGGGGTGGAAAATTTCAAAAACTAAAAGTAAAATGGATATTATTTTCGACCTGATTGAAAAAGAAAGACAAAGACAAACCCATGGAATTGAGATGATTGCATCAGAGAATTTCGTTTCTGAAAACGTCATGAAAGCAATGGGTAGCGTATTGACTAACAAATATGCAGAAGGATACCCTGGTAAAAGGTATTACGGAGGGTGTGAAGTAGTAGATGAGGTTGAAACTTTAGCTATTGAGAGAGCAAAGCAGCTTTTCGGAGTTGATTATGTGAATGTGCAGCCACATTCGGGTTCTCAGGCAAATGCCGCTATTTACTTGGCCGTTTTGAAACCGGGTGACAAAATTATGGGGATGGATCTTTCAATGGGAGGTCACCTTACTCACGGTTCGGCTGTGAATTTCTCAGGAATTCAGTATGACGTAGTATCTTACGGAGTTCAGCAGGAAACAGGTTTGATCGATTATGATCAAATGAGAGAAGTAGCGTTGAGGGAAAGACCGAAAATGCTTATCGCAGGTTTCTCGGCGTATTCAAGAGATTTGGATTATGCAAAATTCAGGGAGGTTGCTGATGAGATCGGCGCGACTCTTTGGGCGGATATTGCACACCCTGCAGGTTTAGTGGCAAAAGGTTTGTTAAACAATCCGTTTGAGCATTGCCACGTTGTGACGACGACGACTCACAAGACGTTAAGAGGTCCTAGAGGTGGTATGATCATGATGGGTAAAGATTTTGAAAATACTTACGGTCATAAAACACCGAAAGGAGAGATCAAAATGATGAGCCAGGTTCTTGACGGAGCCGTTTTCCCGGGAATTCAGGGAGGTCCGTTGGAGCACGTTATCGCGGGTAAAGCCGTTGCTTTCGGTGAAGCTTTGGACGATCAATTCTTAACGTATGCAAAACAAGTACAGTCTAATGCTCAGGCTTTGGCAAAATCAATGATCAGCAAAGGTTTTGACATCGTAAGCGGTGGAACAGATAATCACTTAATGTTGGTAGACCTTCGAAACAAAGGTGTAAACGGAAAAGAAACTGAGAAAGCACTTGTAAAAGCAGATATCACTTGTAATAAAAACATGGTTCCGTTTGATGATAAATCGCCGTTCACGACTTCTGGTATCAGATTGGGAACTGCTGCGATCACAACAAGAGGATTAAAGGAAAATGATATGGATACTATCGCAGAATTGATTTCTGAGGTTGTTGACAATATCAAGAATGAAGAGGTTCTTACTTCTGTGAGAAAGAAAGTTAATGAATTAATGGAAGGTAAAGCGTTATTCAACTATTAAAACCTTACCAAGACTAAAAATATAAAGAATGGGCTTCTGCTCATTCTTTTTTGTATATGGAAAAGAAATCTTTCACCTTTAATGAAATTAAGCAGAAACTGGTCAACTATTGTGTTTATCAGGATCGCTGTCATGCGGAAGTGGAACAGAAAATGAGAGAGTTTCTATTAATTGATGAAGCCAAAGAAGAGATTATGCTTTATCTTTTAAGGGAAAATTATTTAAATGAAGAAAGATTTACAAGAAGTTATATTCGCGGAAAATTTTACATAAAACACTGGGGGAAGAATAAAATCAAAATTAATTTAAAGCAAAAACAGGTTCCTGAAAAACTTATAAATAAATGTTTTGATGAAATTGATGATGCTGATTACGAAAAAACCATTAAAAAAACCTTTGAAGACTACTATTCTAAACAAAAAGGACTCAAAGAATATCAAAAAAAATCAAAGACCATAAAATATTTAATGACTAAAGGTTTTGAATATGAGAAAATAAATGATATTTTTGACCAAACATAAATGGCAAAAAATTATTAAACACAATAGAGATTGAAAGAGCAAAAGATCTGGCTTTCCCCGCCACATATGGGAGAAAGCGAGCTGAAATATATAAAGAATGCATTCGAAACCAACTGGATTTCCCAATATGGCTCTAACATAGATGAGTTTGAAAAAAGTTTAGAGAATTATTTGGGCGGGAATTCCTTTGTTACAGCCCTGTCATCCGGTACAGCGGCAATTCATTTAGCATTAAAATTATTACGTGTAGAGGAAGGTGATTTTGTCATCTGCCAGTCATTTACTTTTGTGGCTACTGCCAATCCTATTTTATACTTAAAAGCGGTTCCGGTCTTTGTAGATAGTGAAAGCTCAACCTGGAATCTATGCCCCAATGCTTTAGAAGATGCCATTAAATATTGTTTAAAACAGGGCAAAAAGCCAAAAGCGATCATTAGTGTTTCATTATACGGAATGCCTTTTATGGTTGATGAAATTCTTGAAATTTCCAGGAAATATGAAATTCCTGTTGTTGAGGACAGCGCCGAAGCATTAGGAAGCAAATATAAAAATAAGCTTTGCGGAACTTTTGGAGATGTATCGATCATAAGTTTTAACGGGAATAAAATTATCAACTTCCGGAGGCGGAGTTTTGATCTCAAGAAGTCAGTCTGATAAAGAAAGAACGCTTTTCCTGGCAACACAGGCAAAGGATAATAAAGAATATTACAGCCATTCCGAAGTTGGATATAATTATAGAATGAATAATATTTCAGCCGGAATCGGAAGAGGACAAATGGAAGTTCTGGAAAACAGAATCGAAAAAAGACGGGAGAATCATGATTTTTATCAAAATATAATTGATAAAATGGAGAATGTAAATCTGTTTTCTGAGCCGGATAATGATTTTTATTCTAATTATTGGCTGAATGTAATCATCATCAAAAAAAATAGTCAGATTACAAAAGAAAAGATAAAAGAAACTTTTAATCAAAATAGTATAGAAGCCAGATATTTGTGGAAGCCAATGCACTTGCAGCCATTGTATAATGATTGTCAGTTTTTTGGAGATAATATTTCTGGTGTAATTTTTGATAGTGGTTTGTGCTTGCCATCAGGCTCAAACCTGACGGATAATTGCAAAGAAAAAATCGCAGAAATTTTAATAAATTGTGAAGTTTAAATTTATTTTTTAAATTTAAAGTATAGATGAAATTTTATTTTAATTTTGCATGAATGTTACCAGTTTGTTTTAATAAAATAATTGGTTTTAGACCTTATTGAATATGAATATAAATAAAGACAATGTACAATTCTCTTAGGAAAAAAATATTCGGAGGAGATAATGTTGTCAATCTCTCGGATGTAAGATATCTTCCCAGATGGATAATTCTTGTAATAGATATTATTATTCTGGTTATATCGCTATTTCTTTCTACTTATATCATCGCAAAGATCACTCAAAGAGAAATTATTTACCACGATGATAAAACTGTGGTTTTTGCCTCGATCATCATGGTGAATGTTATTTTCATGTATATCTTTAAAACATATGCGGGGATTATCAGGCATTCTACTTTTATAGATCTTTTTAAACTTTTGGTTTCTTGCTTCTGTACAATGTTTGTTGTCAGTGCAATAAACATTATCTATTTCTGGGTTACGGGCGGAAAATTTATATTGACCCCTTACCTCGTTCTCTATTTTATCATTTCTTTCATGGGATTATTCCTTTTCAGGTTATATGTGAAGGAATTTTTTCATATTGTAAGAGAATACAGAAGAAGCGCCTTAAAGAAAAGAATTTTAGTGTTAGGAATTGATGAGCAGTCTATTGCCATTGCCAGAGCTATTTTGGATAATCCAAGCCTGCCTTATCAGGTCGTAGGATTTTTAACGCAGAGAACAGATTCGAAAAGAGCTTCACTGCTCGGAAAACCTATTTTCGGAAAAGACAAAATAGAAAAAAATACAAAAGAAGACCTTATTATTGATGGTGTATTGATCGTAAAAGAAATGATGTCTAAGGATGAAATGAATTCCTGGGTAAATTTATTTCTGGAAAAAGATCTGAATGTCTTTAAAGCACCATCTGTACAAAAACTAAGAGACAGCGACTTAGGAGGATCTATCAGAAATCTTCAAATCGATGATTTATTGAATAGAAAACCGATTAAAATAGAAAATGAAGAATTAAAAAGCCGACATTTTAACAAAACTATTCTGGTAACAGGAGGGGCAGGATCTATCGGCAGCGAAATAGTGCGACAGGTTGCGCAATTCGATCCTTCTCTAATTGTTGTACTGGATCAGGCTGAAACTCCATTATATGATATTGAGCTTGAAATGAAGGAGAAATTTCCCCATATCAAGTTTAAATTTGTTTTAGCTGATGTTTCAAATAAGCATAGAGTAGAGCCTTTGTTTCAGGCTTATAATTTCTCAATGGTTTATCATGCTGCGGCATATAAGCATGTTCCGTTGGTGGAAGAAAACCCGCATGAGGCTATTTTAGTGAATGTTTTGGGTTCAAAAATCATTTCATCGTTATCAAGTAAATATAATGTTAACAGATTTGTAATGGTTTCAACTGACAAAGCTGTAAATCCTACAAATGTTATGGGGGCTTCCAAAAGAGCAGCCGAACTTTTTGTGCAGTCATTACAAAATGTAGAAGGGAATACAACGAAGTTTATCACAACAAGATTTGGAAATGTTTTAGGGTCAAATGGTTCTGTTATTCCGCATTTTAAGAAACAAATCGAAGCTGGTGGGCCTGTTACGATCACCCATCCTGATATTGTAAGATATTTTATGACCATCCCGGAAGCTTGCGAATTGGTTTTACAAGCAGGAACAATGGGGCATGGAGGAGAAATATTTGTCTTTGATATGGGTGAGCCTGTGAAAATATTAGATCTGGCAACAAGAATGATCAAACTTTCAGGATTTGAACCTAATATTGATATTAAAATCATTTATACAGGTTTAAGACCTGGCGAAAAACTATATGAAGAGTTATTAAGCGACGATGCCAAAACACTTCCTACACACAATGATAAAATAATGATATCTAAAGATCCTACGATGGAATTTGGAGATATTGAGTCTTTAATAAATTTAATTACAAAATCAGCTTTAAGACGTGACAAGGTTGAAGTTGTGAGAATTTTAAAGACCATTGTCCCAGAATTTAAAAGTAATAATTCGATCTACGAGGTATTAGATAAATAGCAAAATATTAAATGTATATTTGTACAATTTTAAAAATATGAAGAATAAAGTATTGATAGTATTTCTAGCAATTGCACTTGTTTCTTGTAAAACAAATCCGCAGGCTAAAAATGACTTGAATTATATGCAAAACATAGAGAAGGTGGCTATAGAATCTTCTGCAAAAAATTCTAGTTCTACGATACAGGTAGGGGACCAATTAATTATCCTGATTACTGCAAAGGATATGGATGTTGTAAAGCCATTCAATCAAAACTATTCTTCCTCTGAAATGATTCAAACTAATGCAACAGCTGGAGGAAATACGCCAAGCCAAGGCTCAACTACAATTTCAGGTCCTACATATATTGTTGATACTGAAGGTGATATTGATTTTCCTATTTTAGGCAAAATTAACACAACCAATAAATCTTTAGTTGAGTTTAAAAATGAGCTTCATAATAAAATGACAAAATATGTCATTAATCCCACTATAAGTGTCAGATTGGCTAATTTTAAAATTACTGTTCTCGGAGAGGTAAACAGACAGGGAGATTACACTATAGCTAATGGGCAGGCAACGATTTTAAATGCTTTGGGTCTTGCAGGAGATCTTACAATGTATGGGAAAAGAGATGATATTCTTGTAATAAGAACGGAAAATGGAAATATTACCCACGGAAAAATTAATTTACAGGATGCCAATCTTATTAACTCACCTTACTATAATTTAAAACAAGGAGATGCTGTTATTGTTTCATCTAGTAATACAAGAGATCTTTCAGCAAAGCAGAATCCGAATACCGGCCTTTATTTAACGGCAGCATCTATAGCCATTACTGCAGTAGCAGTAGTAGTAAGTTTATTCAAGAAATAAAAAATTAATGGACAACGAATCTTCACAATTTTCAGAAGTAGAAAATAATTCAGAAAGTATTGATATTAATGAAATTATTAAACCTTATTTAAGAAAATGGCCATGGTTTATTCTAAGTGCCTTTATTGCTTTAATATTAGGATACATTTCATTGAAATTTATGGTACCTGTATATGAGGTTCAATCCTCAGTACTTATAAAAGATGCTAAAAATTCAACTTCGCCTGTAGGTAGTGATTTAGGTGTATTGCCCGACCTGTCTGGTTTTGGAGGATTAAAAACCAATAGTATTGGTAATGAAATAGAGATTCTAAAATCGAAAAAAATGATGAGAGATGTCATCATTAGCCAAAATCTCCAGACAAATATTATCGCAAAAGGAAGAATTGCTGTTGTAGAGCTATATAAGGAGACTTCACCGATAGAAGTGAAAATAGTTTCAGAAAAACCCAATAACGGAACAAATAATACTGTTAACCTAACTATTGAAGGTGAAAAACTTACTGTAAAATCAGAAAAGCTGAATAGAGATATTGTTACGACTTATAACAAAACAATAGGGCTGCCATTTGCAAATATTATTATCACAAAAAATGATAAATTTAATCCTGTTACTGTAAAAGGTATAGATACTAAAAATTTAGAATTACAGATTTCATCACTTGAATCTAAAGTGAGTAGCCTTCAGGGTGACCTTAATGTAAGTCTAGTAACAAAAGACGCGACCGTTGTTAAGCTTACCATGAAATATCCTCAGATCTCCAAAGCTGAAGATATTCTTAATTCTTTGGTGGTTGCTTATAATAATGATGCTATTTTAGATAAAAATTCAGAGTCAGAAAAAACATTGGATTTTATTGAAGACCGAATTAAAAAATTATCAGGAGAATTAGGTGATGTTGAAAACCAAAAAGAGAATTTTAAAGCAAAAAATAACCTTACAGATCTTGAAACTGAAGCTAAAATTAATTTAGAAAGTTCTGCAGCGGCAAGAGCAAAGCAGTTGGATGTAGATGCTCAATTGGAGTTGACAAATGCGTTGATAACTTTTGTTAATAATCAGGCTCAGTACCAAGTATTTCCATCAAATGTCGGGTTAAATAATCCAGATGCACTTGCTGGTGTTTCAACATATAATCAGCTGGTTTTACAAAGAAATAGATTGCTGGAATCTGCTACTCCGGAAAACCCTACGGTAGTGGATGTTACCAAACAAATCAATTCTATGCGTACTTCTATAATACAGAGTTTACAGAGAAATAAAACAGGTCTTGAACTTGCTAAAAATGAATATGTTGGAGAGCAGAATAAAGTTTCGGATAAAATATCTAAACTTCCATCTATCGAGAAAATGTTCAGAAGCATTGAAAGGCAACAACAAATTAAAGAGAATTTATATTTGTTATTGCTTCAGAAAAGAGAAGAAACGGCTATTTCGCTATCTATTACGGCTCCAAAAGCGAGAGTAATTGATAAAGCATACGCTTCAGGTATTCCTGTTTCTCCTAAAAGAAATGTTATTCTTCTTATAGCTTTGTTTATAGGATTGCTGATACCATTTATTTTTATCTACCTATCTCAATTATTAAATAATAAGATACTTACCAAGCACGATTTAGAAAAATTGGTTAAAGCACCTGTTATTGCAGAATTACCAAGCCTTGAGAAAGGAGATTCTGAAATTGTTCAGACAAATGATATTACTCCTATGGCAGAAGCATTCAGAATTCTTATTACCAATATGAATTTTATGCTTCCAAAGGATAAGAAAGGAGGAAAAGTGGTGTTTGTAACTTCAACAGTAAAAGGGGAAGGTAAAACATTTACCTCAGTAAATCTGGCTTTAACATTGGCAAACCCTAAAAAGAAAGCAATTATTATTGGCTCTGATATCAGAAATCCACAGTTACAGAGATATAATCCTGCAAGAAAGGGATTGATCGGACTTACAGAATATCTTTATTCTGATCAGACTAAACTTGATGAAGTTATTCATGTTTCTTCATTTAATCCGCATTTAGACGTAATTTATTCAGGAATGATCCCTCCAAATCCTACAGAATTATTGTCTAATGGAAGATATGAATTATTGTTAGATGAGCTAAGATCAAGATATGATTATATTATTTTAGATACAGCTCCGTTGCTTTTGGTAACAGATACTTTCCTGATAGCGGAATGGGCAGATATTACCATTTACGTTTCGAGATCTAAATACACTGAAAAAGTTTTAACAGAATTCGCAAATAAGAATATTAGTCAGAATAAAATCAAAAATGTTGGGTTTGTTCTAAATGATGTAAGCAGAGAAAATTTAGGATATAGCAACAAATATGGTTACGGATATAATAATCATAAAGAACAAACATGGTTCGGAAAAATTAAAAATAAATTTAGCTAAAATGATGAAAACATATAAAATAGCTGTTATTGGACAAGGTTATGTGGGGTTGCCTTTGTCTTTAGAATTTGCTGATCATTATCCTGTTTTGGGATTTGATATCAACACACAGAGGGTTGATCAGCTTAATGATGGTTTAGACATTACGCTTGAAGCGGATATAGAAAAACTGAATAATGGCTTAAAAAAACACAAAGAATCTAATGGAGACAAGGGATACAAAGCAACAAGTCAATTATCTGATATTGCTGAGGCCAATATTTTCATAGTAACTGTTCCTACTCCTATTGATAGATATAATGCTCCGGATTTAAATCCATTAATTTCTGCGTCAAAAATGTTAGGAGAAATTATTAAAAAAGGGGATATTGTGATATACGAATCTACTGTTTTTCCTGGCTGCACGGAAGAAGAATGTGTGCCTGTTTTAGAGAAACATTCAGGGTTAAAATTTAATGAAGATTTTTTTGTAGGCTATTCTCCGGAAAGAATTAATCCGGGAGATAAAATAAATACTTTAACAAGTGTTAAAAAAGTAACTTCAGGATCTACAGAAGAAATTGCAGAAGAAGTAGATAATCTTTATAAAAAAATTATCACTGCAGGAACACACAAAGCACCAAGTATTAAAGTTGCAGAAGCTTCTAAAGCCATAGAAAATGCTCAGCGTGATGTAAATATATCTTTTGTTAACGAGTTAGCATTGATTTTCGACAGAGTGGGTATTGATACCAATGACGTTTTGGAAGCGGCGGGTACAAAATATAATTTTCTTAAATATAAACCAGGCTTAGTAGGTGGTCATTGTATCTCTGTTGACCCGTATTATTTAGCCCATAAGGCAGAACAGCTTGGTTATCACCCCGATGTTATCTTATCAGGACGTAGAGTCAATGACTCTATTGCCAAGTTTGTTGCTTCCAAAGTAGTAAAACTTCTAATAGCTAAAGGAGGAGTGATTAAAAATTCTCAAGCCTTAATTTTAGGAGTTACTTTTAAAGAAAATTGTCCTGACGTAAGAAATACAAAAGTTGTAGATATCTATAAAGAGCTTACAGATTATGGAGTAAATGTAGATATTTATGATCCTTGGGCAAGTAAAGAAGAAGTAAAACATGAATACGGAATCGATATTCTTGAGACTTTGGTGGAAGGAAAAAAATATGAATCTCTTATCGTTGCAGTTTCTCATAATGAATTTCTTGAGATGGATCTTAATCTATTGAAGAAAGGGAATGCAGTGGTTTTTGATACCAAAGCCTGTTTAGATAGAAATCTGGTAGATGCAAGATTATAATATTTGAGAATGAACTATGACATCGTAATTATCGGTGCAGGCTTAGTCGGACTCGCGACTGCTTATCAGACAAAGCTTAAAAATCCGAATTCTAAAATTTTAATTTTAGAAAAAGAAAATAATGTAGCCTTACACCAATCGGGACACAATAGCGGCGTGATTCATAGTGGAATATATTATAAACCAGGAAGTTTAAAAGCTAAAAACTGTATTGAAGGCTATAATTCTGTAATAAACTTTGCTAAAGAATATGGAATTACATATGACTTGTGCGGTAAAATAATTGTTGCAACTTCTCAAGAAGAGCTCCCGCTTTTGGATAATATCTATAAAAGAGGAATAGATAATGGTCTTAATAATTTGAAATATCTTTCAAGAGAAGAATTCCGTGAAATAGAACCTCATTGTGAGGGAGTCAGAGCAATTAAAGTTCCACAGACCGGTATTATAGATTATCCGGGAATTGCTAAAAAAATAAAAGAACTTTTTGAAGAGCTTGGTGGAGAAATAAAATTTAATAATGAAGTAAAAGACATTATTAATAAAGATTCGGAAATTATTATTAAAACCAATAATGCTGAGTTTAAAACCAGGAAACTTGTGTCTTGTGCCGGATTATATTCGGATAAAATTACAAAAATGACCAATGAGAAGAATGATGTCATCATTATTCCTTTCAGAGGAGAATATTATAAAATTAAGGACGAAAAAAAACATCTCGTAAAGCATCTTATTTATCCTGTTCCAGATCCTAATTTTCCGTTTTTGGGTGTTCATTTCACAAGGATGGTTGATGGAAATATTGAAGCAGGTCCGAATGCAGTGCTAGCTTTTAGAAAAGAAGGGTATCAGTTTTTTGATTTCAGTTTCAGTGAAACCATGCAAACACTTACATGGCCGGGTTTTAGAAAAATTGTTGCTAAATATGGGAAAACAGGAATGGGAGAAGTGCATCGGTCTCTTTCAAAATCCGCTTTTACAAAAGCATTACAAAAGCTTATGCCGGAAATACAGGAGAATGATCTTGTTGCAGGCGGTTCAGGAGTAAGAGCACAGGCTTGTGACAGAAATGGGGCACTGATTGATGATTTTGATATCGTGAAAAACGGAAATATCATCCATGTCAGAAATGCACCGTCACCGGCTGCTACTTCATGTCTTTCTATAGGAAACAAGATTAGTGAGCTTATAGAGAAGTAATTGATCGTTAAAATTCAAAGTAAAAACATAAATTAGTATGAAAATTCAGATGGTTGACCTCAAAAGTCAATACGAAAAAATAAAAAAAGAAGTAGATGCCGGAATTCAGGATTGTATTGATAACACGGCATTTATTAATGGTCCTGCAGTAAAGGAATTTCAACAGGATTTTGAAAAATATTTAAATGTAAAGCATGTTATTCCTTGCGCCAATGGTACGGATGCTTTGCAGATTGCAATGATGGCTCTTGACCTGAAACCGGGGGATGAAGTGATCTGCCCTGCTTTTACATACGTTGCAACTGCAGAAGTTATAGGGCTTTTAGGTTTAAAGCCTATCATGGTAGATGTAGATGAAAATACATTTGATATCGAGCTTAACGGTTTAGAAAAATATATCACTCCAAATACAAAAGCTATGGTTCCTGTACATTTATACGGACAAAGCGCAGATATGGAGAAAATTCTTGAATTTGCAGAGAAACATAATTTATTTGTCATTGAAGATAATGCTCAGGCAATGGGTTCTGATTATACGTTCTCAGATGGAAGAATAGTGAAGGCCGGAACTATGGGACATATTGGATGTACTTCTTTCTTTCCTTCAAAAAATTTAGGATGCTATGGAGATGGCGGAGCTCTTATGACCAATGACGATGATCTTGCTTTGAAAATAAGAATGATTGCAAACCACGGTCAACAAAAGAAATATTATCACAAAGTTTTAGGTTGCAACTCAAGATTAGATACTATTCAGGCTGCTATTCTTAAAGTAAAGCTGAAACATCTTGATGAATATTCAGAGTCAAGAAATAAAATGGCAGATTATTATGATAAACATCTAACCACTATTTCTGAAATTCAGGTTCCCAAAAGAGCACATAATTCTACTCACGTTTTTCATCAGTATACCTTAAGGGTTAAAAATGGGAAAAGAGATGAATTACAAACATATCTTGGTGAAAAAAATATCCCGAGTATGATCTATTATCCGCTTCCGTTATACAGACAAGAAGCTTTTCAACAGTATGTAGAAGAAGGTTTCAACCTTCCTGTTACCGAGCAATTATGTGCAGAGGTTATTTCACTTCCGATACATACAGAATTTGATAAAGAAATTTCAGATTTCATTATATCTGAAATTAAGAACTTTTTTAAGTAATAATTAATAAATAAAAAGACATGTCGGATTTTTTTGCACACGAAACAGCTGTTATAGATGAAGGCTGCGAAATAGGAGCCGGAACTAAGATTTGGCACTTTTCACATATTATGCCCAATTGTATTTTGGGAGAAAAATGTAACATTGGGCAAAATGTAGTAGTTTCACCTAAAGTTGTTTTAGGAAAGAATGTAAAGGTTCAGAATAATGTTTCTATATATGAAGGGGTGACCTGTGATGATGATGTTTTTTTAGGACCTTCAATGGTTTTTACAAATGTTATCAACCCAAGAAGTGCTGTAAACAGGAAAAATGAATATTTAAAAACACATGTTGGAGTAGGTGCTTCAATTGGTGCCAATGCCACCATTGTCTGTGGTCATAATATTGGTAAATATGCTTTTATTGGTGCTGGTGCTGTTGTAACAAAAGAAGTTCCGGATTATGCTTTGGTAGTTGGAAATCCTGCAAGGCAAATGGGATGGATGAGTGAGTTTGGTCAGCGCCTTCATTTTAATGAGGAAGGTTTTGCAGTATGTGATGAAAGCGGAGAAAAGTATAAACTTGAAAATAATAAAGTTTCAAAAATTTAAAAAATACAAATGTCTGAAAAAATTAAATTTGCAGTTATCGGTTGTGGACATATTGGGAAAAGACATGCTGAGATGGTGTCTAGAAATTCCGAATGTGAATTGGTAGCTTTAGTCGATGTAAAAGATAAATCTGTTTTAGGAATTGAAAGCTATGATGTTCCTTTTTTTGCATCATTAGATGATTTCCTGAAATCTGGTATTGAGGTAGATGTCATTAATATTGCTTCACCAAACGGTTTTCACTTCGAGCAGGCATATAAAGCTATTGATGCAGGAAAGCATATTGTTGTTGAAAAGCCAATGGCTCTCAATAAACAGGATGCTGAAAAACTTATTTTCCAGGCACTTCATAAGCATAAGCAGGTTTTTGCCGTAATGCAGAACCGGTACTCTCCACCCTCTGCATGGATAAAAGAAATGGTAGAAAGTGGAAGACTGGGAGACATATACATGGTTCAGCTTAATTGCTATTGGAATCGTGATGACAGATATTACAAGCCGGAATCTTGGCACGGAAAAAAAGATCTTGACGGAGGAACATTATTTACACAGTTTTCTCACTTTATAGATATTATGTACTGGTTATTTGGTGATCTTACCAATATTCAGGCGAAATTTGCAGACTTTAACCATAAAAATCTTACTGATTTTGAAGACTCGGGTTTTGTAAGTTTTGATTTTGTGAACGGAGGAATGGGTTGTTTGAATTACTCAACGTCTGTTTGGAATCAAAACCTTGAAAGTTCTATGACGATTATCGCTGAAAATGGAGCTGTAAAAATTGGTGGGCAATATATGGATAAAGTGGAAGCCTGTAATGTAAAAGATTATGTAATGCCAGAATTAGCTCCTACAAATCCGGGTAATGATTATGGTGCCTATAAAGGTTCTGCGGCTAATCATCACTATATTATTGAAAATGTAGTAGACGTATTAAAAGGAAGAAATACCATTACTACCAATGCATTGGAAGGTTTGAAAGTGGTGGATATTATTGAACGAATTTATTCATTAAAAAGTTCTTCAAAAAACTAAGGATTGAAAAAAAAACTCAAAGAAATATCTAGAAATAAGTTTCTGAGAAATGTTTCTACTTTGGCCTTTGGTACCATATTAAGCCAGGGCATTGTTGTGATATCTTCTCCATTATTATCAAGATTATTTTCCGTTGAAGACTTCGGAGTTTTATCTGTATTTACTAGTTTCAGCATTTTTTTTGCAGTTTTATCTACAGGAAGATACGAATTAGCAGTAGGATTACCGAGTAGCAATAGCAGAGCTTTAAAAATAATTAAACTGATAATTTGCATAGGAGCATTCGTCTCTATAGTATATTTGTTATTAATATTTTTATTAAAATCTGTTTTTCATGTCTACGACAAGACCGGGTTTTTAGTTCAGAAAGAAGCTTACCTTGCTCCTATCTATATTTTTTTCATTGCAGTATATTCTGCATTGGGATATTGGTGCCAAAGAAAAAAGAATTATAAAAAAATTACCATTGCAAATGCTGTTCAGGTTATCTTAACAACCATTTGCAGTATTCTTTTTGGAGTAGTTAATTTTGACAGCGGAATGATCTGGGCTTTGATAATAGGAGTAATTGTCTCTAGTTTATATTTGCTTTTTTCAGAGAAGAATTTGTTAAAAGATATAATTAAGCAAAGAAATATAAAAATAGTTGCAAAGAAGTATTATTCTTTTCCAAGGTACATGATTTTTTCTGATCTTTCTCTTACAGCAAGTCAGCAATTTATACCGATTTTATTCTCAGTACTTTACAGTACAACTGTCGTAGGTTTTTTTTCTATGGCAAATAGAATGTTAAGGCTTCCAAATATTGTTATTACAAGTTCTATTGCAAATGTTTTCAGGAATGATGCTATTGATGAAATAAGAGAAAAAGGAAATTGTGAAGAGCTTTATAAATCAACATTTAAAAAACTTTTATTTATGTCATTGCCGTGTTATTTGGCATTGTTTATAATTTCTCCATATTTATTTGAAATTATATTTGGTGAAAAATGGCATGACGCAGGAATTTTTGCAAGAATAATTTCTATTTTTTTATTGGTAGAGTTTATAGCAACACCCCTTAATACTATATTTTACATAAGAGAAAAACAGAAAGTGTTGATGAGGTTGCAATTTCTGAATGCACTTTTTGGAGGAGTAATGATATATTTAGGATTCCATTTTTTTTCAAGCCCTGCGGTATCTTTGATATTATTTAGCTTAAATTCATTAATATTTAATATTTTATTTTTATTCCTATCTTTCAAAATATCAAAACATGTTTAAGAGAATTTACAATAAAAAGATAGCAAAAATTATAATAGCCATCATATACTCTTTCTTATTCGCTTATGGATATAGAGAATTTCTGTATGGTGCTTATCTCTATGCAGGATTTGATATTATAGATACTAGACTTACCCATCCTGAGCTTGAGCTTTATACTTTTATACTGGCAGTTTTACCGGTGACACTTCATAATGGAATTAAACAAATATCGAGTTTTATATCAATTTTTATCTATTATATTTTATATGTTCCAATAATTATTACATTTTTCTATAATAAAGAGGGAAGTATATCTTATGTAATGTTTCTTCAATTTTTATTTATGCTGAGCATGTCTCTGCTGTTTGTAGCTGACAGAGTTAAAATTTCCGGAAGTTTTGTTTTACCTTCTAATATTAAGCCTTTCAAAGTTATTTTAGTACTGACATGGTTATGTACAGCATATATTGCTTTCGTTTACAGAGGAAGCCTTAATTTTGCGTCTTATGAAGATGTTTATATTCAGAGATCAGCGACTCAACAACTTGGACAAGATATATTTACTGCTTATTCCGGTGCATGGTTAGCCAATGTTTTTATACCTATATGTGCCACTTATGGGCTTTTTTCTAAAAAAAGAATTTATTTTTTTTCAGCAATTCTTGGCAGTACTATTATCTACATGTCAACGGCAGATAAACAGATTTTTTTATTCCCATTCATTATTTTTGGAATTTATAAGCTGTTGATAAAATCATCATTAAAAAACTCCTTTTCTACAATAGGGCTAGGGTTGGTCAGTTTAATGACGATTACATTAATTACAGGATTATCAATTTTTTCTGCTCTGTTTTGGATGAGAACTTTAGGAAACGGGGGATTGCTTACCAATTATTATCATAAATTTTTTACTGATCATCCCAACACACATTATTCTCATATAAATGTAATTAATGCTATTACACATGGGTATCCATACGGAGAGAGCTCAATAGGGCAGGTAGTCGGTAAAGAATACTGGTCTGATGAAATGAATGCAAATGCCAATTTTTGGGCGACTGATGGTATTGCGGCCATTGGAGATGGTGGAATATTACTTTCAGCATTTATTTTATTTTGCATATTCATAATTTTTAATAAAATCAGCTTTTATTATAACAAGATATTTTTGATATGTATTTTAATACCTTTTTTGGGTACATTAATGAATACATCACTATTTACCTCTCTGGTTACAGGAGGAGGATTTCTTGTTTTTCTTTTCTTATCACTAGAAAATACAGTTAAAAATACATACATAAATGAAAATAGTAACAATCATAGGGGCTAGACCCCAATTTATTAAGGCTGCAGTTTTGAGCCGAATAATTCAGAATGATCCCGAAGTTAAAGAAATTTTAATTCATACAGGTCAGCATTATGATGAGAACATGTCTGATGTTTTTTTTGATGAAATGAGCATTCCAAAACCGGAATACAATCTTCATATTCAAAGTAAGCTTCATGGGGAAATGACCGGGAAGATGATGGCCGAAATTGAAAAAGTGGTTTTAATAGAAAATCCGGATTGGATTTTAGTCTACGGAGATACCAATTCAACTCTTGCCGGAGCTTTAGTAGCCTCTAAATTACACATAAAATTAGCTCATGTAGAAGCTGGGCTTCGTTCTTTTAATAATAATATGCCTGAAGAGGTTAACAGAATCGTAACAGACAGATTAAGTAACATCCTTTTTTGCCCTACAGATTATGCGATAGACAATCTTAAAAATGAAGGCTTTGAAAACTTTAATGATAAAAAAGTTTTTAAAACAGGCGATATCATGCTGGATGCTTCTCTTTTTTATTCTAAGAATGAAATTAAATTTGATAAGAATGTTCCGGATAGCTTTGTACTTTGTACTGTTCATAGAGCCGAAAATACAGATGATAATGAAAAACTTCTGACTATTTTTGATTCACTGAATGTAATTGGTAGCAAGCACAAAATTGTTTTACCATTGCACCCGAGAACAAGATCAAAATTAGAGATTTTAAAACCTGATTATAAAGATTTTTATGATAATATTGTGTTTCTTGAGCCCTTAGGATATCTTGAAATGATCTGGTGTTTAAATAATTGCAAATTTGTTATAACGGATAGCGGAGGACTTCAAAAGGAGGCATATTTCTTTAAAAAAATGTGTTTAACACTTAGAGATGAAACAGAATGGAGGGAGTTAGTAGATAATGGCTACAATATTCTTACTAAAATTGTGAAGGAGGAAATTATCGAAAAAGCTGATAGAATACTAAATATCAAACAGGATTTTGATAAAGAATTATATGGGAATGGCAAGTCAGGGGAATTAATTTTAGAAAAACTTAAAAATTACTAAAAGATGAAATTTGTACATATTGAAGACTTTGTGCACCCGGATGCAGGTTATCAGTTAAATTTATTATCAAAGTTGCAGGTTGAGCAGGGGCATGATGTTACTATTGTAACGTCAGAAATTGAAAAAGTACCTGATTTCTTAACTTCATTTTTTGGAAAAGATAATATCGCGCAAAAAGACCGTGACTTTGAGAAAAGAACGGGAGTAAAGATACTTAGGTATCCGATTTATCGTTTTTATAGCGGAAGAGCTATCTTCAAATCTGGTCTGCATAAGTTTTTAAAATCGCTTAAGCCGGATGTATTATTTGTTCATGGTGAAGATACATTGATGGGAATGAAGCTTTTATGGGATTATAAAAAAATGAAAATGCCTTATGTTCTTGATTGCCATATGCTTGAAATGGCCTCTGAAAATAGATTTAGTGAACAATTCAGGTCATTTTTCAGAAAGTTTGTAACTCCCGTGATTCTCAAAAATAATATTCCGCTTATAAGGGTTGTTGATAGTGATTTTGTTGAGAAGCATTACAATATTCCTCTTTCTAAAACCGAGCTTTTATCATTTGGAACTGATACAAATTATTATAAGCCAGATGATAAGCTAAAATCCCAGTACAGAAGTGAATATAATATTGCAGACGAAGATTTTGTAGTATTATATGCCGGTAAGTTGGATACTCATAAAGCTGGAAAATTCTTGGCTCAGACCTTTAAAAAGAAGTTTGAGCTAAATAATAAAAATATTAAATTTATTGTCATAGGAACTCCGCCAAACAGCAAATATGGTCAAGAGGTAGAACAGATTTTAAAAGAATCAGAAAATGACATCTTAATCTTTCCTACTCAGACATATGCAGGACTGGCCAAGTTTTATCAGATGGCTGATATTGCTGTTTTTCCTAAACAATGCAGCATGAGCTATTATGAAGTGCAGTCAACAAGTTTACCGGTCGTATTAGAGGAAAATGAAATTAATATAGACAGAGCTTCCAATAAAAAAGGCATTATTTTTGAATCAGGCTCGATAGAAGATTTCAGAAAAGCAATTTTGACATTTGGTAATATGGACAATGATGAGTTTGAAACATATAAAACAAATGCCAGATTGAATATTTTGGAAAATTATGATTACGTTCCTATTGCTCAGAAGTTTACGGATGTAATGATTAATGAGTATAATAGATTCCATGACAAAAACACAAAGTAAGAAAATATTACAAATAAGCATCGAAGTTAACAGTGGATCTGTTGGTAGAATTGCAGAACAAATTGGTGATGAAGTACTTGCCCAGAATTGGGAAAGCTATATTACTTTTGCAAGAAATAATTTGCCAAGCAAATCCCAAACTATTAAAATAGGGACTAAAAAGGATGTTTATTGGCACGTTCTTATGACAAGAATATTTGATAATCATTGTTTTGAATCTAAATCAGCAACTCATAAACTCATAAAAAAAATTAAATCCTTAAAACCGGATTTAATTCATTTACATCATTTGCATGGATATTTTATTAATATAAATATTCTTTTTGATTATTTGTCTGACGCAAATATTCCTGTAGTCTGGACTTTTCATGACTGTTGGTCTTTTACAGGGCATTGTGCTCATTTTGAATATGTTGGATGTGAAAAATGGAAAACCCAGTGCTTTGAATGTCCACAAAAAAATGAATATCCAAAAAGCTTACTAATTGATCGTTCTTACAAAAATTACAGAGATAAAAAGAGTATTTTTAATTCTGTAAAAGATATGACCATTGTAACACCTTCAAAATGGTTGCAAAATTTGGTCAAAGATTCTTATTTAAATAAATATCCTGTACTTACAATCAATAATGGTATTGATTTAGAGAAATTTAAGCCTTTAGACAATTATCTAAGTATTAAAGAAAAATATAAAATTTTTAAAGATTTTATTATTTTAGGAGTAGCCAGCACTTGGGATGAAAAAAAGGGGCTTAATTTTTTTCATGAGCTAAACAATCACATTGAAGAAGATGAAACCATTGTGTTGGTTGGGCTTTCTGAAGATCAGATAAAAAAACTACCACAAAATGTTATTGGAATCAAAAGAACTGAAAATGTAGATGAATTGGCAGCTTTGTATTCACTTTCAAATGTTTTTTTTAATCCAACATTAGAAGATACTTATCCTACAACAAATCTGGAAGCTATTGCTTGCGGGACGCCAGTTATTACGTTTAATACAGGTGGAAGTATAGAATCTGTGAATAAAGATACAGGTTTTGTTATTGAAAAAAATGATCTTAAGGGTTTTTTGGAAAAGAAAAATTTAATTAAAAAAAATAACAAGGATTTCTATACAACTAAATGTAGGCTTTTTGCAGAGAAAAATTTTAATAAAAGCGAAAGATTTAAAGATTATATAAATTTATATTCAAAATTATTAAAAGATTAAAAATACATCACTTTTTTTCTGATAAATTTGAAATTTATGTATATTGTAAGTGAAATTTTGATATAATTTAATAATATTTATGATGAAGATTAGTTTTTTGTTTCTATTAATCTCAAGTATTACTTTTGCTCAGATCCAAGATACGGTGAAGGTGACAATAACAAAAAAAGCTGCAAATAATGATACTAAAATGTTTCAGGATGCACTTAATAATAAAGAAGGGAAAGCATTGAAAATTTTTGTAAAAAAAGGTTTGTACAATATAGATTCTAATTTATCAACTTCAAGACCCAATACTTCGCTGGTATTTGAAAAAGGAGCAGTGTTGTATTTTTCAAGCAACTTAAATTCTGGTTTTGCGGTTTTACATGACAATTTTTCATTATATCAGGCATATATAAAAGGAAATGGCATCTCAGCTAAAGATTTTTATACAGGGTACGGAGTTTTATTAAATGGAGTTTCCGGATGTGTTATTAAGAAATCAACATTTGAAAATATTAGTGGCAATAATATTTTATTTTACCCCAAATCTACCGTTATTGGTAGCAGTAATAATAAAGTTATAGAAAATACTTTTATAAAACCCGTTTTTGATTTAGGCAGTAATGGAGATGAATCTGCTATCATGTTAGGGTATTCCGGTGAAGGTTATAAACATAATAATAATATAATAAAAGATAATGTTATTGATTGTGATTATAAATTAAAAATAGGTCTGGGTATGATCTCTCATGGTAAAAATAATTTATTTGAAAATAATAAAATCAGTAACTGTAGAAACTACGGGATTGTTGTTTATGAATCAAAAGATAAAGATTCTACACTTTCAAACAATATTCTAAGATTGAATACTATTCATAATATTGGTGAAATAAGTCCCAAAAAAACAGTAAAAGGAATGGGAATTTATTTAATGAAGTCTTCGAAATCAAAAGTTATAGGAAACAAGATTTACAATACATTAATAAATTCAGATAAATCTGAAACTTTAGGAGCCGGTGCAATATCTGTCAGCGGAAGTCCAAATACAATTGTAGATGGTAATTTAATAGATGGTTCTTATATGTATGGTATTGTAAGTGATTATAGTTTTGGCTCCGATTTTACAAATAATACGGTTAAAAATGTCAGAAGGTCAGGAGCTTATTTTATTAATATGAGTGATGTTACTATTTCAAACAATAAATTTGAAAATATTGGAGAAGTAGTTTTGAAAGGTTATTTTGAAAACACCTCTCTGGAGTATATAAAAAGCCAGATGAGAACAGAAACATATAAAAACAGAGATACCGGCAATGGTTTTAAAATAATTAATAATCAGTTTTATACGGATAAAGATATATTATATTTTGTCGGAACAGATCCTGATGCCAAATCAAAATATTCAGGAAATAAAATCAAAAATAATATCGTTGAAAATAATTTTATTTATGGAAATCCTAAAACTCAGGAAAATTTAATTTTTTTCAGAAAAGAGACTCAGGGAACCAATATTATTAAAAATAATCAAAGCAGATAATTAAAAATATAAACTAAAAATTCAAAAAAACTTGGCATAAATCTCACTTACTTATTATTATAAGTTGTTTGTAGATTGTATGTATATTTGTAAATTAAAATTCAAAGATGGATAATTCTAAAAAAGCTTTTCAAATCTGTACAAAAACCATTATGGATACTACAGACCCAAATATCATTTTTAATGAAAAGGGGGAAAGTGATTATTACACAAATTTCAAAGAAAATATAGAACCAAATTGGCATACGGATGAGAGAGGATATGATGAATTGATGAAAATTGCCGACAAGATTAAAAAAACTTCAAAAAATAAAGATTTTGACTGTATCATAGGATTAAGTGGAGGGCTTGACAGTTCATATGCTGCGTATGTTGCGAAAGAAATTATGGGTATTCGTCCTCTTATTTTCCATGTAGATGCAGGTTGGAATACAGACAAAGCAGTTGGAAATATCGAAAAATTAATCAATGGACTTAATTTAGACCTGTTTACAGAAGTTATTAACTGGGAAGAAATGAAAGATCTGCAGGTTGCTTTTCTAAAATCTCAGATTGCTGATCAGGATCTACCTCAGGATTACGCTTTTTTTTCAGGGCTTTATAAATTCGCCAAAAAGCATAAGATTAATTATGTTCTGACAGGCGGAAACTTTTCTACAGAATGCTGTAGAGAACCTGAAGAATGGGGTGGATTTCCGGGAATTGACACAACCTTGGTAAAAGATATACATTCAAAATTTGGTAAAAGACCGCTTAAAACATTTCCATTAGTAGATATTCTTTCATATAAAATTTATTATAAATATGTATACGGGATGGAGGTTTTCAAACCTCTGAATCTCGTTCCTTACATCAAAAAAGATGCGGAAAATCTTCTCACGCAAAAGTTCGGATGGGAGCCTTTTCAGCATAAACATCATGAATCAAGATTCACCCGTTTTTATGAAGATTACTGGTTGCCGAGAAAATTTGGATATCAAAAGAGAAAAGCACATTTTTCATCACTTATCTTAACTGGCCAAATGACTCGTGAAGAAGCTTTAGACAGAGTTTCCAGACCGGAATTATCGGAAGAGTTTCTTCAAAAAGAATTTGAATACGTAGCCAATAAATTAGATTTAACAAAAGAAGAATTACAGCATATCTTTGAAGGTGAAAATAAAACCTACAAAAATTATAAAAACAAAATGGGAATTATCAAGCTAGGTGCACAGGCGATGCAAAAACTTGGTCTTGAAAAAAGATTATTCAGATGATAACAATTATAGATTATGGAGTAGGAAATATAAATGCCTTTGTTAATGTTTACAAAAGGGTAAATGTTCCTGTAAAAATAGCTAAAAGCAAAGATGATTTGATAGATGCTAAAAAATTAATTCTTCCTGGTGTCGGGCATTTCGATCATGCTATGGCTCAGCTCAATAATTCCGGGATGAGGGATACGCTTGATGAGCTGGTTCTTAATCAAAAAATCCCTGTAATCGGAATCTGTGTGGGAATGCAGATGATGGCCAACAATAGTGATGAAGGAAATATGGAAGGGCTGAAATGGATCGATGCAACTGTGAAAAAATTTGATGAAACAAAGATCAATCAGGTTACAAGGCTTCCGCACATGGGCTGGAATGATGTAAAACCAGTCAAAGATATAGAGTTATTTAAAGGTTTAGAAGATAATGCAATCTTTTACTTTCTTCATACGTATTATTTCCAATGCAATAATAAAGAAGATATAATGGCTGTGACGGAGTATGGCGGGGAGTTTGCTTCTGCAGCGTACCATGAAAATAAATACGGAATACAGTTCCATCCGGAAAAAAGCCACCATTATGGTGAGATCTTACTACATAATTTTGCAAAACTTTAAACATAAATGTTAAGACCGAGAGTTATACCCAGTCTTTTAATACAAGATAATGGGCTTGTAAAGACTGTAAACTTTAAAAACCCTAAATATGTTGGAGATCCAATCAATGCCGTAAGAATATTTAATGAAAAAGAAGTTGATGAATTGGCAATATTTGATATTGATGCTACAGCAAAAGGATTAGAACCCAATTACAGCTTGATAGAAAGGATTGCTAATCAATCCAGAATGCCTCTGTGCTATGGTGGAGGAGTAAAAACTGTTGAACAGGCTCAAAAAATTTTTGGACTTGGAATCGAAAAAATAGCACTTTCATCAGCAGTTCTTGAAAATCCGCAATTAATTAGTCAAATTGCAGAGAGGGTAGGCTCACAAAGCGTAATCGTTGTTTTGGATGTAAAGAAAAAGCTATTTGGAGGATATGAAGTATATACCCACAACGGGAAAAAAGGAACAGGAATTAATCCTATAAAGTTTGTAGAAGAAGCTCAAAAATTAGGTGCCGGAGAAATTATTATTAATTCCATAGACCAGGACGGTGTCATGAAAGGGTATGATTTGGGATTGATAGATAAAGTTAGAGAAAAGATTTCGTTGCCACTTACAGTTTTAGGGGGTGCAGGTTCTTTATCTGATATAAAACAAGTTATAGATAAACATGGGATCATAGGAGTTGCAGCTGGTAGTTTGTTTGTATTTAAGGGAGTATATAAAGCCGTATTAATAAACTATCCTTCTTTTGAAGAAAAAGAGGTGCTAAGACAAAAATAATATATGTGTGGAATCGCAGGGATAATTTATAAAGACGGAACTTTTGCTACAAAAGAGACTCTCAAAAAAATGACAGATAAAATGTCTCACAGAGGACCGGACGCTGAAGGCTTTTTCGTTAAAGAAAATATAGGATTAGGACATAGAAGATTATCTATTATTGATGTCAGCGCATCTGCTAATCAACCATTTTTTTATGGTGAAAGCAATGTTTTGGTTTTTAATGGAGCTATTTACAATTATCTAGAATTAAAAAAAGAATTAGAAGATAATAATTATTCTTTTAGAACATCTTCTGATACAGAAGTTTTACTCGCAGCTTATGATTTTTGGGGGGAGCAGTGTGTCGGGAAATTTAATGGAATGTGGTCGTTTGTTATTTTTGACGCAAAAAAAAATAAATTATTTTGCTCCCGGGATCGTTTCGGTGTAAAACCATTTTATTATTATTTTAATGATAACAAATTTGTTTTTGCATCAGAAATAAAGCCGATTCTGGAAATTGAAAAAGTAGAAGAAGTAAACATAAAGATATTACTGGAATATTTGGTTGTCAATATGTCGGAACAATCAGAAGATACATTTTTTAAAGGCATAAAAAAATTATTGGGTTCTCATAATCTTACGTATAATCTTGATGATCATAAAATTGAAATTTATAAATATTATGATATTCCTTATAGGAAAGAAATAAATAATCTCGATCTAGATCAATCTATTAAACTTTTTGAGAAAGAATTTGAAAATTCAGTTAAATTAAGACTTCGCTCAGATGTGAAAATCGGCTCTGCTTTGAGTGGTGGCTTAGACAGCTCATACATTGCTTCTGTAGCAACAGATCTTCTTAGTAAGAATCCTAAAGGGATAGATAATTTTACGGCAATCACGGTAGGATCTGTAGATAAATCTAATGATGAAAGTGAACTGTCAAAAATCACCACAAAAAAACTAAATATAAATCATGATATTATAATTCCAAAGTCCGATGAGTTTAAAGATTCCTTTGAAGAAGTGATTTGTAAACATGAGGAACCTTTTGGTGGAGTGTCGATTTATATGCAGAAGTTTTTAATGAAAGAGGCCAATAAGCTAGGAATTAAAGTGCTTCTTGATGGGCAAGGGGCTGATGAAATATTATTGGGATACAGTAGGTATACAGCAGCATTTTTAAGAAGCCACGGCATTATTAAAAATATTAAGTTCCTTTCACAAGTCAAAACTCACTACAGCATTTCAATTTTACAAGCAATAAAAATATATCTATATTTTTCAACTTTTTCGGTACGTAAATTTTGGCTTAAAAAAAGGGGGAAAATTTTAAAGAATGAATATTTTAAAATAATTGATTTTTCAAATGTTAAAAATCTTACAAATTCTTACAATACAATATTTGAGCTTCAAAAAAATGAAATTCTTAGAAATCAACTTCCTGAACTTCTAAAATGGGAAGATAAAAATTCAATGGGCTACTCAATTGAATCTAGACTACCATTCTTAGATTATAATTTTGTAGAAACATGCCTGTCTATAAATATTAATTATAAAATCAGAGACGGCTGGTCAAAATATTTATTGAGGAGAAATCTTGAAAAATTTTTACCAAACGAAATTACATATAACAGAAAAAAAATTGGTTTCGATGCACCTGTAGAAGATTGGTGGCCGAAATCGGAAGATATAATTGAAACCATTAATAATTCGAAAATTATACAGAAGATTTCAAAAAAGAAATTTAATTTTATAGCTGATCGTGATTTGGAATGGAGGCTTTACAATATAGCCGTCTGGGAAAAACTATATAACATGAAATTAGAAAGCTGAAAATAAAAAACGTACATGCAGATAAAAAATAAAACACTATTAATAACCGGCGGAACAGGTTCTTTTGGTACCGCGGTTTTGAGAAAATTTATACATACAGATCATTTTAAAGAAATCCGTATTTTTTCTCGTGATGAAAAAAAACAAGATGATATGAGAAATCAGTTTAAAAATGATAAACTGAAATTTTATATCGGTGACGTAAGAGATTATAAAAGTATCGAACCTGCAATGCGAGGTGTCGATTACGTCTTTCATGCTGCAGCGTTGAAACAGGTTCCGTCTTGTGAATTTTTCCCGATGCAGGCTGTGAAAACCAATGTTGAAGGAACTCAAAATGTAATTGATGCAGCAGCAGCAAATCATGTTAAAAAAGTAATCTGTTTAAGTACAGATAAAGCAGCATATCCCATCAATGCAATGGGAATTTCCAAAGCAATGATGGAAAAAGTTGCCGTAGCAGCTTCCAGAAATTTACAAGATACTGTAGTATGTCTTACAAGATATGGTAATGTAATGGCTTCCAGAGGTTCTGTAATTCCGTTGTTTATCAAGCAGATTAAAAACGGAGAGCCTATCACGATCACAGACCCAAATATGACAAGGTTTTTGATGTCGTTGGAAGAAGCGGTAGATTTGGTTTTATTTGCATTCGAGCACGGAAATCCCGGAGATTTATTTGTAAATAAAGCTCCTGCAGGAACGATCGGAGATTTGGCTCAGGCATTGAAAGAAATGTTCAAATCAGAAGCTCCTGTAAAAATTATCGGAACAAGACACGGTGAAAAATTATATGAAACACTTTGTACCCGCGAAGAAATGTTGAAAGCAGAAGATATGGGAGATTTTTACAGAATTCCCGCAGATAACAGAGATCTGAACTATGCTCAATATTTTTCCGAAGGCGTGGAAGATATATCTAAAATAGAAGACTACCATTCTCACAATACTTATCAGCAGGATGTTGAAGGAATGAAAGGTCTGCTTTTAAAGCTTCCGTTGATAAGAAAAGAGGTGTTGGGTGAAGATATTATGCAATATCCAGATTAAAATTGTATGAGTTTGCCAACTATTATTGAAGGGGGAAAACACGTTGACCAAAGAGGAAACTTGTTTTTTAATAATAATTTTGATGCTTCCATGATTAAACGAATGTACTTCATTGAAAACAGTGATGTAAACTTTGTCAGGGGCTGGACTGGTCATAAAATTGAGCAACGTTGGTTTGCCGCGTCTCAGGGAAACTTTATCATTAAATTAGTTAAAATTGAAGATTTTGAAAGTTCAAAAAAAGAACCACAGATTTTTGAGTTTGAACTTAGTAGCGAAAAATTTAATATTCTTCATGTTTCTAGAGGATATGCAAGTGCCATTCAGTCTAAAGAGACTGGCTCAAGATTATTAGTTATGGGAGATTATTCTTTAGGTGAAATTGATGATGATTATCGTTTCCCTATAGATTATTTTGAAAATTTATAATAATGAAAAAAATTGGAATTACTGGGCAAAACGGCTTTGTCGGCTCACATTTATATAATACTTTAGGATTACAGCCTGAAAAGTTTGAAAGAATTAATTTTGAAAGAGATTTTTTTGATGATCCTGAAAAACTTGATGAATTTGTAAGTCAATGTGATGTAATCGTGCATCTTGCAGCAATGAACCGTCATCCTGATGCTGAAGTTATTTTCAATAATAATGTTGATCTGGTTAAAAAATTGACAGAATCTCTGGAAAGAACGGGATCGAAAGCACATGTGCTATTTTCATCTTCGTCTCAGGAAGAAAAAGACAATTTATACGGCAAATCAAAAAAAGAAGGAAGAGAGATTTTCGCTGATTGGGCTAAAAAATCCGGCGGAAAATTCACAGGAATGGTAATTCCTAATGTTTTCGGTCCGTTTGGAAAGCCTAATTACAATTCTTTTGTGTCAACATTTTGCTATAAGCTTACTCACGGTGAAAATCCTGTGATAGATAATGATGGCGAGATAAAACTTATTTATGTGGGAGAGTTGGTTCAGGAGATCATTAATCAAATTGAACTTTCTAAAACAAAAGATTTGTACGAAATTTCTCACACTTCGGTAAATAAAGTTTCTGAAGTTTTAGCTAAACTTGAAAATTATAAAAAATTATATTTCGATAACGGTGAAATTCCTGAATTAAATTCAGATTTTGATTTAAATTTATTCAATACTTTCCGTTGTTATTTTGATATTAAAGATCATTATCCGGTAAAATTCACCCAACATACAGATCCGAGAGGAGCTTTTGTTGAGGTAATCCGACTTGGAATTGGTGGACAATGTTCGTTCTCAACCACCGTTCCCGGAATTACAAGAGGGAATCATTTTCATACAAGAAAAATTGAACGTTTTGCAGTAATTAAAGGAAAAGCATTAATTCAGTTAAGAAAAATCGATTCCGATGAAGTTTTAAATTTTGAACTTGATGGTAATGAGCCCGCCTATGTTGATATGCCGATCTGGTATACTCATAACATCAAAAATATTGGGGAAGAAGATCTGTATACCATTTTCTGGATCAATGAGCCTTTCAATCCTGAAGACTCGGATACGTATTTTGTAGAGGTTTAGTTTTTTATGGACAGAATAAATAACCTAAAATCGCTAATTTTTGATAAGAAGGAAACTTATTTTCTTTTTATAACCTTATTTGGGTATATTCTAGCCTATATAGATCCTTTTGAAGTAAAAAATATACCTCATTTTATTAATCTTTCATTAAGAGGGGTGATACTTATTTCATCAATATTTTTTATTATAAAAAATATTGAAATTGTAAAAGAAAGAAAACTTGCAATTATATCTTTTCTCGTATTTTACGGTTTTTATCTGATAAAGACATTTTATACTTTTCAGAATTTTTATTTTATTCCAAGTACTTTTCAAGAGTTTAAAAATTCTTTTTATTACTTTGGTTTGATTGTAATTCCTTTGCCGGTAGTAGCACTTTTGAGCCTGGATTATCAAAAAGTTGACTTTAAAAAATTCTATAAAATTGTTTTTTGGTTTTTTTTAATTATTATGGGAATTAATTCTCTTTTTTTAGAAAAACTAGGTTATAATAGAAGTGGTATATTTAGATCGTATTATATTTTAACGGGGCATTACGGATTAAGCTTGGTGCTTGTGAGTTTGTTTAGTTATTTGTTTCTTAAAGAAAGAGAAATAAAATATATATTCGGAATTATTTTAGGAGGTATTCCCATATTTTTTTCGGCAGCAAGAAGTCCTGTATTGGCTCTTTTCTTAATTTTTTTAGTCTTTTTAATCTTGAAAAATAAGAGAAAATACTGGATTTATTTATTAATTACAGTTGTTTTATCTATAGTTTCACTTTTCATAATGTACAAAAGTGGTTTAGGAGAGAATATTGTTTTTTTTAAAAGAATAAATGAGGCTATTTTTGAAAGAAATGCTTCAGGAAGAGCATATTACTTAAATAAAGGGATTGATATATTTATCAATAATCCTTTGTTTGGAGGTCGAGTAGTCTTTGAAGATGGAATGTACCCCCACAATTTATTTGTAGATATTCTCATGTCAACAGGTTTGGTAGGTATGATTCTATTTATAATTTATTTTAAATTTGTAGTACAGAGTTTTATAAAAGTTTTAAAAAATATCAAGAAGTATAAAGAAAGCGGAATTTTGGCTTTTTTTTTCTTACAATATTTTATTTTAGTTCAGACATCAGGAAATATATATTCATCTTTTGAATTTTGGTATTTTGGTGCAGTCATAATTGGCTTAGGGTATATAAATTTAACAAATGAAGAAATTAAAAGTAATGACAGTCGTGGGAACACGACCGGAGATCATTAGATTATCAAGAGTATTGTCAGCTTTAGATGCTTCTGAGGCTGTAGAACATATCATCGTCCATACAGGACAAAATTACGATTATGAGCTAAATCAGATCTTTTTTGAAGATTTGGGTCTTCGTAAACCTGACTATTTCCTTGAAGCAGCTGGAAAAACAGCAACAGAAACTGTAGGAAATATTTTAATTAAGATTGATCCTCTGCTGGAAGAATTGGATCCTGATGCTTTCTTAGTTTTAGGAGATACCAATTCTTGCCTGTGTGCAATTCCTGCGAAGAAAAGACAGATCCCGATTTTCCATATGGAAGCCGGAAACAGATGTTTTGATCAAAGGGTACCTGAGGAAACGAACCGTAAGATTGTAGATCATACATCGGATATTAATTTAACGTATTCAGACATTGCCCGTGAATATTTATTGAGAGAAGGATTGCCTGCAGACAGAATTATTAAAACAGGTTCTCCAATGTTTGAGGTTTTGACTCATTATTTACCTCAAATTGAAAACTCTGATGTGTTGACAAGACTGAATCTTGAAGAAGGGAAATATTTCGTTGTTTCCTCACACAGAGAGGAAAATATTAATTCTGAAAAAAACTTTCATGGATTGATGGAAAGCCTTAATGCCATAGCAGAGAAATTTGGGTATCCAATTATCGTTTCTACTCACCCGAGAACAAGAAATATGATCGATAAAAAGCAGGTAGAAATGAGACCTGAGATTCAGTTTCTGAAGCCTCTGGGTTTTCATGATTATAACGCATTACAGATGAGAAGCTATGCTGTATTATCTGATTCGGGAACTATTTCTGAAGAATCTTCTATTTTGAATTTCAGAGCCTTAAACATCAGAGATGCCCACGAAAGACCTGAAGCAATGGAAGAAGCGTCTGTAATGATGGTAGGGATGTCTCCTGAAAGAATTTTACAGGGATTGACCCAGCTTCAGCAGCAGAAAACAGGCAAAGAAAGAAATTACAGACAAGTATCTGATTATTCTATGCCAAATGTTTCTGAGAAAATGGTGAGAATTATCCTTAGTTATACGGATTATGTTAACAGAGTAGTTTGGAGTAAGAAATGAAAATATTAATAGTAACCCAATATTTTTATCCCGAAAATTTTAAGAGTAACGATATGGCTTTTGAACTGCAAAAGAGGGGGCATGATGTTACTGTCTTAACAGGGATTCCAAATTATCCGGAAGGAAATATATATGATGGTTACGGTTTTTTTAAGAATAGAAAGCAGATAATAGACGGAGTAGAAATAATAAGAGCACTTCTGTTACCACGTGGAAAAGGTGGCGGGATAAGGCTTTTCTTAAATTATTTCAGCTGGGCATTTTTTGCGTCTTTAAAAGCCAGAAGCATGTCTTCACATAAAAAATTTGATGCAGTTATTGTTCATGAGCCGTCGCCTATTACTCAGTTTTATCCTGCTTTAGCCATAAAAAAAATACAAAAAGCCCCTGTTTATTTTTGGGTGATGGATCTTTGGCCGGAGAGTTTAGAGATTGCAGGCGGAGTAAAAAATAAGTTCGTTTTGAATTTTTTTACGAAAATGATTCAGCGTTTTTATAAAGAGTCTGAAAAGATTCTTATTACTTCAAAAGGCTTTAGAAAATCTATTTTAGAAAAAGGAGATTTTGATGATAAAATAGAATACTTTCCTAATTGGGCAGAGGATACTATTTCCTCAGGAGATCTTAATTATCCGATTCCGGTACTTCCGGATGGTTTTAAAATAATGTTTGCCGGGAATATTGGTGAAGCTCAGGATCTGGAAAGCATAATGGATGCCGCTCTAAAACTTAAAGAAAATAAAGAAATTAAGTTTATTTTGGTAGGAGACGGTAGAAAAATGCCTTTTGTACAGGAGTTTATAAAGAATAGTAATCTTGAGGAAACTGTTTATACAGTTGGACGATTTCCTGTAGAAGCAATGGCTTCATTTTTTAATACCGCTGATATTTTATTGGTGAGCCTTAAAGATGATCCGATTTTTAATCTGACGGTACCGGCTAAAGTGCAGGCATATATGAGTTCCGGAAAACCTATCATGGCAATGCTCAATGGGGAAGGATCTGAAAACATTAAGGAGGCGGAATGCGGATTTGCTGTTCCTGCAGGAGATAGTGAAAAACTGGCTCAAATGATACAAATTGCATCACAAAAACATAAAGAAGAACTCAAAAAAATGGGAATGAATGGAAAAAAATTTTATGAAAAACATTTCAGAATGGAAGAATGTATCTCAAATCTTGAAAGAATAATTTCTGAAAAATGAAAATTATAATAACCGGAATTTCAGGATTTGTAGGACAAAATCTTTCAAAATACTTAATAGGAAAAGAAAATGTTGTTCAGGGGCTTTCTTTGAGAGGATCTTGGGTTCTTGATAAAGATTCAGATGTGCTTATTCATTTGGCGGGTAAAGCTCATGATACGGCAAATACTTCTTCGGAAGCAGAATATTTTAATGTCAATACTGATCTTACCAAAACTTTATTTGATGAATTTTTAAATTCAAATAGTAAAGATTTTATTTATTTCAGTAGTGTAAAAGCAACGGCGGATACAATTGACGGTATTTTAGATGAAAAACATTTATCGGATCCTCAAACTCCTTATGGGAAATCAAAACTTCTGGCAGAGGAATATTTACTTTCAAAAAATCTTCCCGAAGGCAAAAGATTATTTATTATTCGGCCATGTATGATTCATGGTCCGGGGAATAAAGGGAATTTGAATTTATTGTATAAAGTTGTGGAAAAAGGTATTCCATGGCCATTGGCTGCTTTTGAAAATAAAAGATCATTTTTAAGTATTGACAATCTTAATTATTTAATATCCGAAATGATCAAAAACACTAATATTGCTTCAGGAATTTATAATTTTGCTGACGATGATTTTATTTCTACCAATGAGCTTATAAAAATAATTGGTGAAGCATCCGGAAAAAGAAGCAAGCTTTGGAAGATATCTTCGGCTCTGATTACTTCATTAGCCAAATTAGGAGATAAAATTAATTTACCACTAAATTCGGAAAGATTAAAAAAATTAACTGAAAGTTATAAGGTTTCAAATTTTAAAATTAAAAACGAGCTAAGTATTAAAAAACTTCCAATATCTGCTAAAGAAGGGTTAATAAAAACAATTAAAAGCTTTCAATCCTAATGGAGTATCTATTTATTTTGGTTATTTTATTGATATGTATGTTGGCTTATTTCAAAATAGCCGATAAATATAATATTATAGATAAGCCTAACCATAGAAGTGCTCATACTCAGATCACCATACGTGGTGGCGGAATCATTTTTCCGATAGCTTTTATTTTGTTTTCTTTATTTAATATAGATCTTTTTAAAGATTTTTGGGCTTATGGTCTTGGTTTATTGGCTATTTGTACAGTGAGTTTTGTTGATGATATCAGAGATTTATCCAACAGATTAAGGATTTCGATACATTTTATTTCTGTGATCCTGTTGTTGTATTCTTTAGGGGTTTTTAATTCTGACAATTTTATACCACTATGGATATGGCCTGTTATGTTTGTTTTAATGATAGGAACATTGAATGCTTATAATTTTATGGATGGCATTAACGGAATGACAGGTATTTATACTTTGGTTACTCTATGTTCTTTAGTATATATTAATCAGGAAATTTATCAGTTTGTAAATAAAGACTTTATATATTATCCTATTTTGGCTTGTTTGGTATTTTTGTTTTTTAATTTTAGAACAAAAGCAAAATGCTTTGCAGGGGATGTGGGAAGCATGGGAATTGGTTTTTGGGTAATTGGCTTGATTACTTTACTGATTATCAAAACCCAGGATATTAAATATCTTTTTCTCCTGTCAATTTATGGAATGGAGGTTGTACTGACAATTGTTGAAAGATTAAAATTGAAAGAAAATATTTTTGAAGCACACAGAAGACATCTTTATCAGCTTTTTGCGAATGAAAAAAAAGTTTCACATTTAGTGATAAGCTCTGTATATGCTTTGTTTCAATTAATTATAAATGCATTTTTAATTCATTCCAATCTTTCAATCTGGATGATATTATTGATTATATTTATTCCTGCGGGAGGAATTTATCTAGGGCTAAAATGGACTTTGAAAAAAGAATATAATCTTTAAAAGACTATAAAATAAAATGAAAATAAAAGAAACACCTTTAAAAGACTGCTATATTATTGAACCTACTATTTTTGAAGATGATAGAGGATATTTTTTTGAAAAATTTAATGAGCAGAAATTTGAAGAGTTAACAGGGATGAACGGTCATTTTGTTCAGGACAATATTTCAAAATCCTCTTATGGAGTTTTAAGAGGATTACATTTGCAGAAAGGGGAGCATTCACAGGCGAAGCTGGTTTCTTGTCTGGAAGGAAAAGTTTGGGACGTTGCGGTTGACCTTAGAGAAGATTCTCCGACTTTTGGACAGTGGTTCGGAATAGAGCTTACAAATGAAAATAAGCTTCAGCTATACATTCCGAGAGGTTTCGGACACGGATTTTCTGTAATAAGTGAAAATGCTGTTTTTGCATATAAATGCGATAATTTTTACAATAAAGAGTCGGAAGGAAGTGTAAAATTCAATGATCCGGATTTAAACATTGACTGGAAAATTGAGGAAAAAGATGCCGTACTTTCTGAGAAAGATCAGAATGCACCCGGTTTTAAAGAAAAGAATTTCTAAATAGAATCTTGAAAACCACTTTATTAAAGTGGTTTTTATTTTTTGATCTAAACTTTTTAATATTTTGTATCTTTGCAAACTCAAAATCAAAAAGATGCGCACAAAATCTGTAGGTAAAAAGAAAATCAATATCGTTACGCTTGGCTGTTCGAAGAATGTTTATGATTCAGAAGTATTGATGAGTCAGCTAAAAGCGAATGGTAAAGAAGTAGTACATGAAGATAAGGGAGATATTGTAGTAATCAATACCTGCGGATTTATTGATAATGCCAAAGAAGAATCTATCAACACGATTTTAGACTATGTAGAGGCAAAAAACAGAGGAGAAGTTGAAAAAGTTTTTGTTACCGGATGTCTTTCAGAAAGATACAAACCGGATTTGATCAGAGAAATCCCTGATGTTGACCAGTATTTCGGAACAAGAGATTTGCCTATATTATTAAAGCATCTTGGGGCAGATTATAAACATGAGCTGGTAGGTGAAAGATTAACAACAACTCCCAAACATTATGCATATTTAAAGATTTCTGAAGGTTGTGACAGACCTTGTTCTTTCTGTGCAATTCCTTTGATGAGAGGCGGTCACATTTCAACACCGATTGAAAAACTGGTTTCTGAAGCTCAGAAATTAGCTAAAAAAGGTACTAAGGAGTTGATCTTAATTGCCCAGGATTTAACCTACTACGGTTTAGATTTATATAAAAAACGTGCGCTTGGAGATCTTTTAAAAGAATTGGTAAAAGTAGAAGGTGTTGAATGGATTCGTCTTCATTATGCTTTCCCAAGCGGCTTCCCTGAAGATGTACTGGATATCATTCGTGAAGAGCCGAAAGTCTGCAACTATATAGATATTCCGCTTCAGCATATTAATTCTGATTTATTAAAATCAATGAAGAGAGGCACAACCCATGAAAAAACAGATGCACTTTTGGCAAAATTCAGAGAAAAAGTTCCTGATATGGCAATCAGGACAACTTTAATTGTGGGTTATCCGGGTGAAACAGAAGAAAGATTTCAGGAATTAAAAGATTGGGTAAAAGAGCAAAAATTTGACAGATTAGGATGTTTTACCTATTCTCATGAAGAAAACACCTCTGCTCACGTTTTGGATGATGATATTCCTCAGGAAGTGAAAGAAGCGAGAGTTGAGGAGATCATGGAACTGCAATCCCAAATCTCTTGGGAAAAGAACCAGGAAAAGATCGGGAAGATATATAAATGTGTATTTGACAGAAAAGAAGGAAATTATTTTATAGGAAGAACAGAGTATGATTCTCCGGATGTTGACAACACGGTTCTTGTGTCTGCCGATAATACTTATATTTCAATCGGGGAGTTTGCTGACGTGAAAATTACCACAGCTGAGGAATTTGATCTGTATGGTGAATTAATTTAGATAATATTTCATCATTTGTTGAATTTTATTCATCAATAAAGTGATTAAAATGGAGTTTATTAAAATGTTAATAAATATTAACACATATTAACAAAAATTAATTATTATTTTAATATATTGATTTTCAGCTGTTTGTATTTTTATGTAATTAAAATGTTAAAACTTTTTTATTTGATTATATGTAAATTAATAATAAAGTATTAACTTTGCCACAAGAATAGATTTTTATAATTCTCTTTGTTGAAAATTAGATAATCAAAGAAGGATAACTTTTGAGAGTTTTTGTCTATCATATTTGTTCCTCCATTTATATAGCAGGCACAACTTGGGATGAATTTCTCAATTTTTATATAAAGGAAATTATTTTGATGAAAAATGTAATTTAAAATCTTTAAAAACTTATGAAAAAAATTTTATTAACAGCGACTATGTTAGTCGGCTTTGCAACGGTTGCTCAGGCTCAGCAAGGACGTGTTGGGATTAACACAACTACTCCCGCAGCTACTCTAGATGTTGTAGCTAACACGGCAGACAATGCTAGACCTGACGCGCTATTGGTCCCTCGTATGACAAGAGCTCAATTAATTCTTAAGGATGGAGCTTATGGCAACACAGGTACAGGTGCTACGAACCAAAATGGTGCTCTTGTATTTGTAACTACAATTGATGGTACTGCTACAACTAAAACAGCAAACGTTACAGCTATCGGATTCTATTACTATGATGGTCCTGCTGCTGTTTGGAGAGCTATGGGTGGTGGTGGTTCTGGTCCTGATACAAGTATTTACATTAACGATGGTACTTTAACTGGTTCTAGAACTGTAACTCAGGCAAATAACAATTTGACTTTTGTTACAGGTACAGGTAGATCAATTATTAATGGTAATTTTGAGACACAAGGTGCTGTTTTTATGAAAACTCGTTCGGTTGTTGGTGATTTAACTGCAACTACATGGCAGGCAAATGATTACAGTATAATCTTAACAGGAACAAGTAATAACATCTCTTTACCAGACGCAACTGCTAATCCCGGAAGAGTAATCTCACTTACAAATCAAACAGGAGGTAACAGAACTTTTGTTACTGGAGCCGCTTTTAAGCCACTGAATATTGCAACATTGGGAGGTGGTAAAGGTATGATTTATATTAGTGATGGAACAACTTGGCAAACGCTAGGTGGATACTTATAATGTATAGTTTTAATAATTTAAAGAAAAAAAAATTTAAAATGAAAAAGATTTTATTATCCCTAATAGTTGGTTTGTCTGCAGCTTCTGTTAATGCTCAAATCAATATCCCTTCGGTTCCTCAAGAAACTATTGTAGGTGAAAATGCATTTATGGATGCTTCCCCATATTCAGCAACTAATGGCTGGACTGCTTCAGAATCAAAAGGTTTAGCTTTTCCTGAAACAGATTTAACACAGTTTAGATTTAAAACTGACAATATCAATCCTTCTACATTTGCTACAGGATTCAACGGTATGATTGTATATAATACTGCAACAGGTACTACAAGTGATCCGGCAATTACGACTCAAACTTCAGGTTTGACTCCAGGTTTCTATTATTTTTACAATCCGACAGGTTCAAGCACATTTACTGTTACTGATGGTGTATGGCTTCCATTAGGAGGTAGTCCAAAAGTTGATGTAACAACTGCAGAAACTACTACAAATAATTTAGTTGCTGGAAGACAGATTTACGCTAAAAAAGGAACGTTCACAGTAAGTGGAACTTCTACAGCACCTACTTCTTATGCTCCGGCTCCTATTACAGTGCCTGCAAGTGCAACTGCTAGTATTTACAGAGTAACAGTTTACAAAGCTGGTACAGGAAGTGTTTTTGCTAATGGAGTATATTCTTATGATATTACTAATGGTAACCTTATTACAGGTTCTCCAAGTATGTCTGTAGTTTATCCTAACGGAACTTATGACTATGTTGTAGAGTACACAAAATAATTGATACTCTCTCAAAATACAAAAACCAATGAATATTTTTCATTGGTTTTTTTTATGTTCAATTTTTAATTTTAATTGAATATCGGAATTAATTGATTTTCAATTAGTTTTAAAATTATTAATTTCAAATTATGCTTTAATTAGTTAATTATGTTAACTTTTAAACTCTTTTTTTAACACTTTTTAACAATGTACTCTAAGATGCCTATTAATAGGGAGTTACAGACTCTATTAACATATAATTAGGATTTTGTTAACTGTTTTTAACGATTGGAGTGTTGACTTTAGAATATTCCTGATACTTTTGCTGAGTCAAACCAATAAAAGTTCAAAGTGATGAAAAGATTTATTCTCGTAATCATAATGATGATTTCAACCTTTGGTGTTTATTCTTTCAAGAATAATACCACAGATGCGAAAAAAACAAGTTATGCATCGTACTACCACGATAAGTTTAATGGTAGAAAAACAGCCAGCGGAGAGATCTTTGATAACGCAAAGTTCACCGCAGCAAACAGAACGCTTCCATTCGGAACAAACATTAAGGTAACAAACCTGAACAATGGTAAAGAGGTGATAGTGAAAGTAAATGATAGAGGACCTTACCATTCATCAAGATCTTTAGACATGTCTAAAGCTGCGTTCGATGAAATCGGAGATACCGATCACGGTACCATTCCGGTGGAATATGAAATTGTCGATTAAATTTATGATTTAAACTTAAAAAAAAGCCAACTTAACTTAGTTGGCTTTTTCCTTTTGTATTATAGATCTAATTCTACTAAAGCAGGGCAATGATCAGAATGAACAGCTTCCTTCAAAATAACAGCTCTGGAAAGCTTTTCTTTTAATGCATAAGAAGCAAAGTTATAATCTAATCTCCAGCCTTTATTTTTAGCCCGTGAATTTTGTCTGTAACTCCACCATGTATAATTTTCAGGTTCGTTGTTAAAGAAACGAAAACTGTCTATCAATTCGCATTCATTAATGAAATTTGTCATCCATTCTCTTTCCATAGGTAAAAACCCTGAAGTATTCTTTAAACCAATTGGATTGTGGATATCAATCGCCTCATGACAAATATTAAAATCTCCCGAAATAATAAGATTCGGAATTTCTTTCTTTAAATTTTTAATGTAGTTTAAAAAATCATGACAAAACTGCATTTTAAATTCAAGCCTTTCAATATTGGAAGCAGAAGGTACATAGACTGAAATTGCAGAAAAGCCGTCAAAATCCGCACGGATGATTCTTCCTTCATTGTCGTAGCTTTCAATACCGCAACCATATTCTACATGATTAGGCTTTATTTTAGACGCAATTCCAACGCCACTGTAGCCTTTTCTTACAGCTGAATGCCAATAACTGTGATAACCTAGTTTTTTAAGGCTTTCGATGTCTATTTGATCGTTTCCGGCTTTGCTTTCCTGGATGCAGATGATATCAGGATCGGAAGTTTGCAGCCAACCTAAAAAATCTTTGGTAAAAGCCGCTCTAATTCCGTTTACATTGTAAGTAATTAATCTCATAATTCAAAAATATAAAAAAGAAGCGGAAAAAATCAATTGATTTTTTCCGCTTTAAACCCAAATTAAATAAACTATGAAAAGCACTACTTGGGTTCTAAAATACTGATCGGTATAATACATTCCTCCAGGGAAATTCCGCCGTGTTGGTAAGTTTCTTTATAATAGTTTACGAAGTGATTGTAATTTTTTGGATATGCTAAGAAAATATTATTCTTGGCAAAAATATATTTTGAACTTAAATTACCTTTCGGCAAAAAAAGTTTTTCAGGATTAGTCACCGCCCAGACATCGCTTGAATCGTAGGTTAAACTTTTTCCTGTTTTATAACGAATGTTAGTAGATGTTTCTCTGTCCCCAACTACTTTGCTTGGTTTCTTAACGTAAACTGTTCCGTGGTCTGTTGTAATAACTAATTTATAACCACTTTCAGCCGCAAGCTTGATTATTTTAACTAGTGATGAATTTTCAAACCAATTTGATGTTAAAGAACGGAATGTTTTATCATCACGTATTAACTGATCAACAATATGATTATCCGTTTTTGCGTGTGAAAGAATATCAATAAAGTTGTAAACAATTACCAGCAGGTCATTGTTTTTGTGCTGATTAAAATCATCATAAATCTTTCTTTCAAAATCTGCATTTAAAACTTTTAGATATTTCATTGATTTAGAGCCTAAACCAATTCTTTTCATCTGATCTTCAAGGAAATCTCGTTCAAATTCATTTTTATTTCCATCTTCATTGTCATTAAACCATTTGTCAGGGAAACGTTTTTCAATCTCAGAAGGCATTAAACCTGCAAAGAAAGAATTTCTCGCGTACTGAGTCGCAGTGGGAAGAATACTGTAATAATAATCTTCAGAAACTTTATTGTAATATTTCGTAAATAAAGGTTCAATCACTTTCCACTGATCATAACGAAGGTTATCGACCATCAGCAAAAGAACTTTTTCTTTTTCAACCTCAGGCTTGATTTTTTCCTTGAAAAGGGTGTGGCTCATTAATGGTTTTTCATTTCCATTTAACCATTCTTCATAATTATTTTCAATAAATTTTGCAAACTGAATGTTAGCTTCTTCTTTCTGCGATTGTAAAAGATCTGCAAATTCGTTATCTGCCACTTTATCAAACTTAATCTCCCAGTTAAGAATTTTCTTATAATATTCTGCCCATTCCTGATACGTTCTCAAATAAGAAAGTTCCATAGAAAGACTTCTGAATTCCTGCTGATATTGTAGAATAGTTTTCTGCTCAACAAGATTATCTTCCTGAAGGTTTTTCTTTAACGATAATAAAATCTGGTTAGGGTTTACCGGCTTTAAAATATAATCGGCGATCTGAGATCCGATCGCTTCTTCCATAATGTGTTCCTCTTCACTTTTCGTCACCATTACTATTTTAAGAGAATTGTCCTTCTCTTTAATCATAGGAATTGCTTCCAATCCGGAAATCCCGGGCATATTTTCATCAATAAGTGTCAATGCGAATTTCTCAGAATCCATTAATTCAAGTGCCTCGTTTACGTTGTTAACAGGCGTTACCTGATACCCTTTTTTTTCTAAAAATACGATGTGAGGCTTAAGTAAATCTATTTCATCATCTATCCATAATATCTTTTCCGACATAATTTATTTTTTACATGGTTATAGTATCAAATTGTTGACCAATTCTTTCCAAAAACTGCCAAAATAAGCTGGCATTAAGTTAAATATAAGTTAAATGAAAACATAACGGAATATTTACGTTATTGTTTCATCTAATGACCGTCTTTTATATATTTCAAAGCTCTTTCCAGAACTTCATCTTTTCCTTCTTTTATCCCTTTTACGGTAGGTTTTACGATGATATCGGGAATGATTCCGATTCTCTGCGTTTCCTTTCCGTCGGGGTAATACGCTCCGAGACCGGTAAAACTCGTTTCAAGATCTGCAATGTTTAGATAGATCACATCACCATTGGCTCCCGAAGTATTGCTCCCAATCACTTTTGCCTTTGGATGCTGCTTAAACATCATCGTTGTAGTCTCCGCTTGGCTCTGCGTATTTTCGTCTGCCAAAACTACTACATTTCCTTTGTAATACTCCGGATTTTTTCTTCCGATCTGATTTTTTCTGCTATAAAATTTACTCAAATAATTTGTATCTGGAAAATTAAATTGATAATAAATAAAACTTTCGGGAAGTAACAGCTTTGCCAAAGGGAAAATCGTTTGTTTGGGATAATTTCTTATATCAAAAATAATAGATTCTGCAGATTTTAAATTATTATACATTTCATCTAAATCTTCCCGTTCAATAATCCCCATATTTACGTATCCGATTTTTTTTTCTTCATCATAAAATTTCCACTTTTCCGGTTGGGCGGGCTTTTCTGAAATAATATCTTTTAAGAGATAGGTTTTTATTTTTAAAGCTAAATTTTGCCCGTTTCTTTCTATTTTAAGATTAATTGAATCTTTATTGGTAAAAAGAAAAAGATTTTTCACTTTTTTAATCTTTCCCCAGGAATTGGACGCCGGAATATATTTTCCGAACGCATTTACTTTTTGAGGAATCGTCAGACCATTAATATCATAAATAACATCTCCGGTTTGTAAAGGTATTTCTTCATTAAATTTGTTGGAATTAATTTTCGTTACAACCAATTTTCCTTCCGCATACACATATTCTATAGGAACTTTTCTTCTTCCGTATTGGTTTAAACTAATCAATGGCGAAAATAAAAAAGCGTGGGAATCATCAACTTTTGTCACTAATTCTGCCAATGTCAAATGATAATCTTCATTATTATGAATATTGATAAATTTCGGAATCATTTCTGTTAAAACATCATTCCAGTTTTGATCTGTTTTGTATTTGTAGGGAAAAAAATATTCAATATAATTCCAGTATCTGAATAATTCTAAAAGACTTATTTCTTTTGAAGTGAATTTTGAACTATAAGAATTTTCATTTCTAAAATAAATTTTTCTTCCGCCTTTTCCGAAATAATGATTTTCGCCAATATTTCTATTATCCTGAATATATTTTAGTTTTTGAATGAAATTTTCAGAGAAAATATTTTGATTATTGATCCAATTTAAATCGAAATTCTTTAAAAAATAAACTTTATTTTCTTCTTTAGAACATTCTTTGCACTCATCAACTTTTCCAAGATCGTCAATCCATTTTGAATATAATTCGTTTAATTTATTTTTATTATTAATATTTTGAAGTTCGTTGATTTTCTGAAATAATTGCTGATCCCAATTAAAAGTGCCTTTTGCAACGTTAGGATGATAATATTTTAAAAAGCCCCAGACTTTACACAGCGACTCCAGTTTTTGAATCTCTGATAAGTTTTGTGCAGAAAAGGGGACACTTAAAAATAAGATGATAAAAAGCGAGAATTTTCTCATTAAAGACGTTAGAATTTGTATCAAAGATAATTTTAAACATAATAAGGTACAAACGTTTTTAATAAACCATTTACGTTTTCAACTTAATTTAACTTTATCTATTAAAAATCTATTCTTTTTTTTTTTATATCTTTGAATACCAAATCATTAATAACCATGAAAAACAAATATGTGCTATTAGCAATGCTAATTTCAAGTGTTTTTGTTGCCCAGACAGGCAACGTAGGGATAGGAACTCCAGTGCCTGATAATAAATTAGATGTCAATGGAGACGCTAAAGTAAGGGTGATAAATGCAGTACCTGTGAATACTTATATTACTCCTGTGCTTAGTGATGTCAATGGTGTGCTGGTTAAAAATAATCCGGCATATCTTGGAACAACAGTGCATACTACATCGCCTAGCCTGACACCAGGAGCTTCGGGAAATCTCATTTCTGGTTTACCACAAGGGATTTATAAAGCATTTGTATATGTTGCGAACGCGTGTGGAGCAGTTGGGACAGCAGAATACTATATTGGAAATACCCCATTGAATAGTGGATTAACAATGAATCCTTTAGGAGGAATGTTGAATAGAGGAGTAAATCAGTCTCCAACTATTACAAGAACAGGAGCTGCACCCGCTTCTACACTTGGTGTAACATGGTCGGGTCTTGTAAATTGTGCGGGCGGTGATGCTACAGCTTTTAATTATACCATATCGCTTTCGTCAGTAGGAAATATTGATATTACGAATAATGGGAATGTCGACAGAATCTATGATATCGTTCTTACAAGAATTTATTAATGTTATTTATTTGATGGTTTCTTTTGTCTTTCCTAAATTTGTTTATTAATAAAATACTTAATGCAGAATAAGCTAAAGATCATCAATGATCCTGTTCACGGGTTCATCAAAATTCCACATGAAATTTTATTCGACATCATCGAGCATCCATACTTCCAGCGATTGAGAAGAATTGGGCAAACCGGACTTTTGAATTTGATTTTTCCGGGCGCGACACATACGAGATTTCATCATGCTTTGGGCGCGATGCATCTGATGTTTACCGCTTTGGAAACCTTGAAGCAGAAAGGTGTTAAAATTTCTGATGAAGAGGAAAAAGGCGCAATGCTGGCGATTTTAATGCATGATATTGGTCATGGTCCGTTTTCTCATGCTTTGGAAAGTATGTTGATGGATGATTGGCATCACGAAAATCTTTCTTTATTATTAATGAATAGGTTGAATGATGAGTTTGATGGTCAGTTATCAGTGGCTATAGAAATGTTTCAGGGGAAATATCATAGAAAATTTTTCAATCAGTTGATTTCATCTCAATTAGATGTTGACAGGCTTGATTATTTAAAACGAGATAGCTTTTTCACGGGAGTTTCTGAAGGAAATATTAATACTCAGCGAATTATTTCCATGATGAATGTCTGTGAAGAAGGTGAATTGGTAATCGATGCCAAGGGAATTTATTCTATTGAAAACTTTCTGACAGCCAGAATGTTTATGTATTGGCAGGTATATTATCATAAAACATCAGCGTTGGCGGAGTTTCTTTTGGTTAAAATCTTAGAAAGAGCAAAATATCTGGTTTCACAGGGGACTGATTTACCGGCAACCGAAAATTTAAAATATTTTTTATACCGCGGAAAAAGTTCTGCAACCGATGAAGATGTTGAAAGATTCACACAGCTTGATGATAATGACGTTATTCAGGCTATGAAATCATGGCAAAATTCTGATGATTTAATCTTATCTTATTGGTGTAAATGTGTGATACAGAGAAATTTGCCGAAAACGATCATTTCATCCCACCAATTTAATAGGGAATTCATTGAAGAAAAAATAAAAAATACGAACGAATTTTTCGGAATTGATAATGGAGACCAGCTCGTACACGAAATAAAAAGAAAACTTCTTCCCTATAATACAAAAAAACAGCCGATTTATTTATTAAGGAAAAATGGCGGGAAAATAAGGCTCGAAGAATCCGAAGATCAGCTTTTATCAGGGCTTATCGTGAATAAAACGACAAGATATATCCTGACCTTTCCGAGAGATATTTTGTAAATAAATTCTTAAAGTATATTAAAATTTACGATCCCAAAATTAAAAAATGTTTGCGAATTATAGAATTTCTTATCTTTGCAGAAT
>Ga0157375_10000221_pt1 | contig 53553 bp, 41 predicted proteins | sample M35metaG_FD_115311 | JGI IMG/M metagenome (GOLD analysis project Ga0157375, IMG submission 115311) | Miscanthus rhizosphere microbial communities from Kellogg Biological Station, Michigan, USA - M3-5 metaG | ecosystem: Host-associated > Plants > Roots > Rhizosphere > Soil | place: USA: Michigan...
GCTCGTTTTAGCTTGCCCTGGAATATCAAAATTATATTAACAACAAACAAACCGAACATGAGTCTGAAATGACCTGCTTACTCAGACCCCTTCGGTGTCTTTTATCCGTGAGTCAACGGGAGGAGCATGATCATTTTGCTTGTGTGCTGCGCGAGGATTTCTCACGATTCCAACCACCATCCAGTTTCGACGGTCCCAAGGTTGAAGCTGATCTGTAACACCTAAACAATCAAGAATTACGAAATGATTACGACCCAACCTCAATTCTCCTTCAAAACCGTCCCTCTTGGCCTGCTTGCCATCGTCCTGCCCCTATGTGGATTGGTAGTCAAGGCCGATGAAGCCAAAGTTGATCCGCCAAAGACGGAGAAAAAGTGGGAAAGCGTGGCAACAATTGGAGTGACACTTACCCGAGGTAATAGCCAAACCTTTCTGGGAAGCGGTAGTGTCGCGACGAAACGCAATTGGACCAATAATGAAGTGCTTTTTGGGGCCAGTGCAGGTTACGGTGAAACCACCTCTCGAGTTAACGGTAACGAAGTTGATACCACCACCGATAGCTACGTCAAAGGTTATGGCCAGTATAACCACCTTTTTTCACCGGTAATCTATGCCGGTTTGCGCATCGCAGCCGAACACGACGACGTTGCCCATCTGACTTATCGCACAGCCATCAGTCCATTAGCAGGATATTACTTCATCAAGCAGACGAACGCTTTTCTGTGCGCGGAAGTTGGGCCTTCCTATATCCGTGAAAAGTTTTTCAGCGAGGACGTTCATAACTATATCGGTCTGCGGTTGGCTGAACGCGGCGAATACAAATTTAAGACAGGTGCAAAAATCTGGGAGAGCGTCGAGTATATTCCAAAGTTCGAGGACTTCCAAAATTACCTCATCAATGCAGAAATCGGTGTCTCGGCGCCCATCCACAAATCCTTGAATGTGAGCCTGGTCTTACAGGACACCTACAAAAGTGTGCCCGCCGCCGGAAAAGAAAAAAACGATTTAAAGCTCATCGCCGGCATAGGTTTTAATTTCTAGAGAACAACCTGGTAGCTAAAATGAACTAAACCGCCTGATAAACAAATAGGAGATACAACCATGAGCATGTTAAAAGAGTTCAAAGAGTTCGCGATGCGCGGCAACGTCGTAGATCTCGCTGTCGGCGTCATCATTGGAGGGGCCTTTGGCAAGATTGTCACCTCTCTGGTCAACGATGTTATTATGCCGCCGATAGGCAAGGCCATGGGCGGCGTGAACTTCGCCGACCTTTTCATAAACCTTGATCCATCAAAAATGGCCAAAGACGGCTCGGTTATCAAATCCCTCGCCCAGGCGAAGGAGGCTGGGGCCGCCGTGATCGCTTACGGATCGTTCATTAACACGGTGATTGATTTCACGATCATTGCCTTCTGCATTTTTCTCATGATCAAAGCAATGAATAGCTTAATGAAAAAGGAAGCTGCTAAACCGGCACCACCACCTGGACCAACCCCTGATCAGAAACTTCTGACGGAAATTCGTGACTTGCTGAGCAAACGCTCCTGAATGATCTCGGGCCGGGCGTTAATGCCTTGTGTATTGCGCCCGGCCCGCAGATAAACACGAGGCTTGCGATCGTCCCAGGTCGCACTGCCGGATGGTGTTTATCGGACCTTTATAAAGTCCTTGAGTTTGGAGAATTCGCCTTCTTTGATGCCTTTTACTTGCTGGATCTCCTCGATGGTCTTGAACCCCCCATGCTGATTGCGATAATCGATGATAGCTTGGGATTTTACTGGCCCAATCCCAGGAAGACGATCCAGGTCCTCAGTCGTGGCTTTATTGATATTAATTTTTTCTCCCGGGGACAGTCTTCCAGAGGTGTCTCCTGTTGGAGTCAGTGGACGGGTGGTCGGAGGCTCTTCCCGAACAGGTTTCGATTCACCAGCGCGGTGCGTTCCAGTGTTCGCGCTGGTCGTCGCGGGCTTTTCACGAACAGTCTTCGGTTCCGTTGTGCTGGCCTTTGCGTTATTCGCCGTCCCTGACGGCCCAAACCTTACCTGAGTTTTGAGGGCATCCACCTTGGCTTTGCCCAAGCCTTTAACTTGCTCGAGGTCCTCCAATTTGCGGTAAGGTCTTCCTTCAATAATGTTCCGAGCAATTGCCGGACCCACGCCGGGTAAGGTCTGCAGTGTTTCAGAATCGGCCGAATTTACGTCCACTTTGACTGTTTTTGTCTGCGCAGAAGTTTTGCTTTCAGCCTGAGATTTCTTTTCCTGAGCCTCCGCGCCCCTCGCAGGAATTACCCATGCAGCCAGGAGAACGGCAAGTATCAGACTTTTACATCCGAGGGTTGCGCCGCATTTTTGAAAACGAAGTTGATTCATGTGTTTCTATTTTGTTTCCCTGGTCCTATTGGAACAGAGCCCGCTAAGTGGCAGGTGTTCTTGTCTTGAAAAGCTGCTCGACTAAATAGCAGGGCACAAGTGGGTTAACCTCCCACTTCTCTCACGAAAAGAAAGGGATGCCAAAACTTCAGGCCGCACGCTCCTGGCAGGGGATTCTCGTTGCGCTCCGCTCTGTGCAAAGATACATTTTTCTTCAAATATTGAGCGCTCCCATTGCCAAATATGAAAAGCACAGGTTGAAAGTGCTCTGGGAATATTCCGTGCTCGATACTGTGCCGGAGGAGATTTTCGATGATTTGACGGAGCTCGCGGCGCGCATTTGTGAAGCGCCCATCGCCCTCATAACTTTGGTGGATAAGACTCGTCAGTGGTTCAAATCAAAAGTAGGCATCGATATCAAGGAAACTTCACGGGATATTTCGTTTTGCGCTCATGCCATCAAGCAACCCGAGCTATTCATTATTCCCGACGCCACAAAGGATGCGCGTTTTGCGCACAATCCGCTCGTGACTTCTGAACCCAAAGTGCGCTTTTATGCCGGGGCCCCGTTGGTATCCCCGGATGGTTATGCTCTCGGTACCCTGTGCGTGATTGACAAAGTGCCGCGCCAGCTTCGACCGCATCAGGAGCAATCTCTTCGCATTTTGGCTCGTCATGTGATGTCTCAATTGGAACTGCGGCGCCGGGCGTTAGAACTAGCCGAAGTCAACCGATCGCGAGAGCGAATTCAGCAGGATTTGAAGGAAGCTCGTTCGGAACTTGCGGATGCCCTTGCAGAACTGCGCCGTCGTGATGATAAAGAAAAGGCGGCCAAGCGCGGGGTTCCCTCCAGACGCGCTCGGAAATGACGCTCCCGGCAGATCAGTCGTCGATAGTTATAATCTGGAACGCACCAGTTCCGGGAAATTGAGCTGCAAGGTCTGGTAAAAAAGCTCAGGATGATCTTTGTCCCATTGAGGGGCAGCCGAATCCAGAGCCTCGAGGATGTACTGCACATGTTTGGGCATTGGCGCGACAAATCGGCAGCCGTGCTTTTGATACAGCTCGTGGGCCTGTCCTGCTGCTATGAACGTTTTTCTGGTGTCGCGGCATGTATCGATCCAAAACTCCTGCCGTTTGCCCATGGCCAAAGCAAGTTCATGGTGCAATTTGTCGCTGGTGCTTGAACCGGGTTTGGAAAGCGATTGCCTGGCTGTCTCAACGGCGGCACGAAGTTGATGCGCCTGTTCCGTGTCCGGTTTTCTGGTCGGCATGCTTTCAGCCACAACCGCCAGCATGTCTGGATCTCCGCCGAATTTACGAATCAATTGAGAAGCTTCGGTCTTGGTGAGCACATGATCGGGTTTGTAACCGTGATGGCTCAGATACCTGAGCTGCTTCCACGTTGCTGGCCCGTCGGTCCAGTTCATACGATGGCAATAAGGAGGTTCTAATCGTTGGTCCCTTATTCTATACGTCCGGTTTGCAGCGATTGCAACCAGATAATTTTGGTTTACCCACCTCGATTTGCATGGGGTGAAGTCCCCATAGTTCTTGACTAAAATTTTAGAGTAAAACTTGAATGCCAACAGATTCTCAGCCGCCTTCAAGGAGGGGCGGCTTTTTATTTCTGCCCGCTCTGCGAAACGGGCTCTTCCCTCTGCGGCTATCGTTTTCGGACGCCGTACCGCTTCTGAAAGGCACTATCTGGACCGGATGGAGTTCCGGGCAAAGGTGCCTGGACTCCTACTGGCTGAGCAACAGGTTCAGTGGTGGATGGAGGTGATACTTTAAAAATTCCGGCAACAAGGCTCTGCTCGGTATCCGGCAACGCTAGAAAAATCCGGCCCGGAATCGTGCCGTCAGAAGACTGGCCGAGTTCCAGTTTCATTGCATAGCCGGTACTAAAAAACTTTTGCTGCATTGCAGCAGTTGGGGTGGCCTTCCAACGCTTGAGCACTTGCGGTACTGCGGCTCCTTTCATTTCCTGCGACACCGTCCAGGTATGGCCAGTTAAAGTTTCACCCGGTCCCAAATGGAGATATATTAGAAAGCCCCGCTCACCAGATGGTCCGGCCCCTTGTCGCAAATCAAGCACTTGCGCAGTACCGTTGCGGGTTATTTGCGCCGAATCCACGACGAAATTCGTGCCAGCGATCGAACCATTTGCCTGGCCTTCAGGAATTTTTGCCGCATCCACATCCAGCGTCCAGGTAGCTGGCAGCACCGGTAATGCTTTAGGGGCGGCCGGTGCGGCAGCGGCCCGCTCTGCCTGTGCAGCCGCTTCTTTCGCAGCGGCGGCATCGGCTTCGGCCTTCGCCTGCCGTTTGGTCCACCAATCGTAACCGAAATAGCCGCCTCCACCCAGGATCGCTAATGCGACACCGATTTTTACGTATTTGAGCGCCTGGCCCTTTTTAGCCTTGGGCGGCGGTGGTTTTGACAATGAGCCAGGAACAAAGCGCTGTCCGCCGGGGGGCGCGGCAGCAGCAGGCTGGTGGCGGCCAATCGAGAGTTTCGGGGCGGCACCCGCCGGTGGAGGAGGCGGAACGAGCGATGAAGCCGCTTGCTGTTTTTGTGGCACTACCAGCTCAACCTTGCAGGAGGGACATTGTATCTCCTGGCCACACCAGAGTTCGTCGCAGACAATGTTTTGCTGGCAACTCGGACAGGGAAATTTAAGATCGGCCATAAATTTTCGATCGTTGAGATAGCCAGTTCGCAAATTTCAAGCTGGCCCTAATGTTCGTCAGGTTAGAGCACCGCGCAAGGGCGGCGCAAGCAATGTGTTGGAAATCGGATTAGATCAGATCGTTTAAACTTTCCTGTCAGCCAGGTAACTATTCCTGGACGATGAAGACCCTGCTATTTTGGCAGTGCTTTGATTTGCGTTGCGGAAACTGTTTGATTTTGCGGCTTGGCTGCAGGGGGGTTGGGCTTGTAATAAGTTACCAGGCAGCCGCCAACTGCTGCCAGCAGAATTCCAAGAAAGAATTGAGGTTTGATTGAGCTCAAACCGGAAGCGGGGGGATGCTGCCAAATTGAGTATGCAGCATTCACTACGGGGGCACCGGCAAACACGATGGACATCACCACAGGAGGGGTGCCCTTGGCGCCAAACGCCAGCAAAACACAAAAAGCGCCCAGGGCGCCAGCAATCCCGGCGATCAAAGACCAAATCATGCCTCCCTTCGGGTAATTCCAATCCGCCCCGCGCGCCAGGAGAATGGCGAGGGGTGCAAGCACCGCTGTCAGAAAATATGCCAGCCCGACAAACAAAAAAGCCTTATAGCGGCCATTGACGGCGTCTTTCATGCCCATCTGACCTGTGTGTAGAAAAACTCCGTAAACGCCCCAGGTCACCACCGTCATCAATGCAAAAACAAGCCAATTCATAATCTAATGACCGCAATGTAATGGGACGCATTAGCCACTTCAACCCTCGAATCGCCCGCTTATCACGCTTCCAACATCCCACGTGGGGCTGGTTCGATCTTGTCTGCAATAGATTGTGGAATGGTGGTCGCGCGCATTTTTCCGTGCTGATGCGTCACGCATACTACTGTGAGTGACCCGCGCGCAACTTCGACCGGAGGTGTGGCATTGAGCTTGAAAAATCGAAAAACATAACTGAGTGATTTCGATTTCTTCTCGCTCACCAACATTTGGATTTCAATCTCATCTTCAAAATAAAGCGGCAGCTTGTAATCACATTCTGCGTGGACCCGAGGCCAACCCAGCGGCGGTTCCACCTGGCGCGTCACTACCGAAAAGCCCAATGATCGGAAAAAGCCGTGTTCTGCTGCTTCCATGTAGCGAAAGAAATTTGCGTAATGAACAATGCCGACCATGTCCGTTTCCGAAAACTCCACCAGCCGCTTCAATCTAAATTCGTAAGCCATTTAGAGGCGAATGTTTCACAACCAGGTTCAAAGAGCAATTAGCAGCAGTGAAGCGATATGGTTACACGGTTTCCTTCGCTCGTTTCGACTTTTCACTTTGTCACTCTCGTGGGAGGCATTGGCGCGGGTTTAAATCCTGAGACACTATCGGAGCTCTCGGTGCGCACGCGCTCAAAAACGTCCAAACACCCTCGTGCCATCGAGTCTGCACTAAATTTTTCAGATACACTGCGCGCGCCAGCAGCTCCCAAAGCCTGGGCTTGCTCCGGGTTAAGAAATAAACCTTCGATTGCCTCGGCGAGTTTTTTGGAATCGCCTGCCGCACAGAGCACGCCGCCGCCAGTAGCCTCGATGATTTCAGGAAAGGCGGCGGTGTTGGGCTGCACTACGGGCACACCCGCAGCCATCGCCTCAATCACATACAACCCGTACGCTTCCCCATAAAGTGCTGGCACCGAGAAAACGGTTAGCTCACGTAAAAACGCCAACTTTCCGGCCCGGTCCACGTTCGGCTGAAATTCGACGTCCCCAAGCAGATTCTGCGTTTGAAGCCTTTTACGCAGCGATTCAACGAATACCAGATCCGCCGGCCCACAACTGCCGCCAATGCGTAAAACCGGATCCCTGGCTTTCCCGGCTTTGCGTAAAAGAATGAACGCATCAACTAACGTATCCAACCCTTTCTCCCGGCACATCCGAGCGAAAAAACCAAGCACTGGGTGACCTCGATTCTCTGATGTTTGCCGCGAAGAAACCGAGGTGCCTTTATCAAAGCCCGTTAAATCAATTCCATTATGGACTACGTGGACGCAATCAGCGCGTAAACCCAGACGCTCTCCCATCACATTTGCAAAGTAGCGGCTGGGAGCTATGAAACCGTCCACTTCACGAGCGCGCTCGGCCAAGGTCTGCCAACACGCGGTACGGTGAATGGGAGGCAGCGCATCCAGGAACGAATCTTCGCCTTGCAACGAGCAGACAACCGCGCACCCCAATTGAGATTTCAGCCTGCGCGCCAATCCCAAAAGCAGGGCATTGGACAAGCAAACGACATCCGGTTTGGGCTGACTTTCCAGTAGCCAGTCAATCAGTTGATCCAACTCCCGAGCCTGGTTGCCTTCCTCGCCGCGCAGCATGGAAAGAGTCAGCTCTCCCAGATCCTGCGCACGGGTCTTTGCGGCTTTGCCGGCCGCCAGGCGCAGCAAGGGGCGCGAGGCAAGGAGCGAATGCATCCAATCGGGCGCGGAGCGAAATAGCTTCGATTGCTGCTCGAGATAAACATTGATTCCACCAAAGAAAATTGGCGACTGCGCACTCTGATCCTCCTCGTCCAAAGTCAACGGGAGATAGAGAGGCACCATCGTAATCGAATGGCCCATTCTTCGGAGCGCCGCTACCAGCGCATTGTCACGAAAACAATTCCCACAAAACATTGCCCCCGCACCCGGAGTGAGCTGGATAATATTCATTTTTGCTTTTTGACCGCTTACTTCGTTGTGAACATAAATCATGCCCGACAGCAATTCAAAGGTTTGCGAGCTGTGCAACCTCGATGGGACCTGAATTTACCCACGGACCTACTTCGCCTCGAGGATCAGGACCCAATCATGATCCGTGCCTGGAGGTGCCTCACTGCGCCACACCCCTGCATCGTCGGCACGAAAACCGGGCAAAGGTTTTCGCACCCCGCTTGAAGGATCAAAATGGGTCGCTGCCCACGCGCTGCCGGCCCCAAGGTGGCGAAGAACTACCGGTGCCTTGCGCGGCACCCAAATGAGGCGCACTTTTTGGGCGATTCCTGCACTCTGCGGGCCTTCAAGCGCTCTATCAGCAATGATTCGGCCCCAGGGAGGGTCACCGAAACGTCCAACTTCAGTGGCTTTTGTCCAGGCCGCATCATCGAATGACAAGGTATTCCAACCTATCTCCTCGGATTTGGCGCAAAGCCAGGTGGCATCGGAGACTACGATAAATGTTTCTCCGTCGGTGAACCGGACTTCGAAGCACGCAATCAATCCTGGAGGATCTGCGGGGACACCTGCGTGTTTGTTCTGGCCCGTCAAGGCGAGCACGATGCTGCTGCCCGTTTTCAGGAGTGGCGCGATGTCGTTGAACTCCTTGCCAATATGCCAGTCGCGAGCCTCCCCGAGCTTCTGTCCATTTAGGTGAATTGCGAGTGGTTCGTCTGCGGAAACAAGAAGGCGAGCGCGCGCCACATTTTTGCCTTCGGGTAATAAAAAGGATTTTCGGAAATAGCGCTTTTCCGTTGGTGAATTCTTATCGGGTTTAGGTTCCGGGAACCAAATCCAACGGGAAGTTTCGAGGGTAAGGGCTTGCTCACCTGCAAACACCGCCCACTCGGGATGGGGCGTGAAGCTGCGCCATGGATATTGTTCGAGCAACTTTTTCCCAAGCCCGACCTGGTATGAGCCAGCCAGGTGCATGGCCTCATCCCAGGAAATCTTGCCGTACATTCCGCCAATAGGAGAGACACCATGAGGTTGCTCACGGCGATTGCACTGCCAGATGCCGTTAGCGCCGTAAGTGTGGCCCGCCGCCCCGTTCAGCATGCAAATCCAAAACATTGCTCGGGGCCAATCTGGGGCGGTTTTGTCATAATTTGCTTCATAACTGGCCTCGCCATCGATGACCGGCATCACCGGCTGGTCAGCGTAAGAAGCGCGAACGTTCCGGACAGTGGGAGCGACCGCTTCGAGTTCGCCATGCGGCGTCTGGAGCATATCAACATCGAGGAGCGAGACGTCGTTGATAGCATTGCGCGCGCTCAGACGATTGAGACCCGTGGGATGAATCGTCATCACACGGCGAAACGGATCCGTCCGGCGCACATAGCGCGCTACCTCAGTCCAGCCTTTAACTTGCTCGCGATCGTCATATGGAAAACCCTTGGCAAGGTACCACGGCAAGTTCGATTCTCCTGCTACACACCAGATGACCGGCCACGCGCCGTAGCGTGCAATAAGATATCGCCAATGCTGTTCAGCTTTGGCCAGACCCATCCATGGAAGAAAATATCCCCAGGCCCCGACAATGCACGGAGAGATGCCCGCATCAATCAAATATTTCAGCCGCTGGTCCGCCTCATCGAAATATTCCGGCCGAATGCTGGCGTAATTGGTCTCCCAGGGAAAACCGGCTTCGTTTGCGCCCCGCGGATCAAAAGCCGGCATGTCGGGATAAAGTCCAGCGACGATTTGGACGACTGTGAAGCCCTTGCTCTTGCGGTCGGCGGTAAGCTGTGCAAATTCATCGGGCCAATGCAGCCGGTGGCACAGGCCCATCCACCAGGTATCCCCCAGCCAAAAAAATGGCGTGCTGTCGGCGTGGTCGAGGTGGCGATGGTCTGACGAAATCCGCACTGGGCCATGGCGGTAAAGAGGATTATCGCCAGTATAAGGTCTAATCTCGACCCTGCCCTTAATGCCGTGCACGCCTTTATCGCTTACGTCACTACTTTCCGAAACAAAGCGATGCTGCCCAATAACTGAGGATGCGTAGCGAACCTTCCAAATGTTTCTCCCTGCCCAAAATGCAGGCACACGAAGGTGACGACCCGCAGGATCAGTGAAGACGACATCGACCGTTAAGTCATTAAAGCAATCCTGGTGAGGTCGTTGGGCTTGAAGTGAGATTTCGAGGGTTACATTCGCTTCGGTGCGATAGCTGCTCGCCGCCTGCGAAACCCCTACAGGTGCCAGCGACATCATAGCGAACATAACAGGGAGGGATTGTTGAAACCCTGAACTTCTGCAAAAAATGCTGAAGAGGAGCAGGCAAGGCGAAAACTTTTCAGCGTTCCTTCTCAATCGCTACTTGGCTCAATTAGTGGTTTTGTCGGCGAGTTCTTATTTAAATTGAGCACACATTTGTAAGTTGGTTCGGAACGAAGGCATCGGATGCTCTAAATGAACTCCGTATGAACAAGGAGCGCTCAGGTCTCACTGAACCAAATGCCCCAAGCTGCCTAGAACCTCAGGGTCAGGTTCAATCCACCGCCGGCATCGAGCTTTTCATAATCCGCACCTGCGTTTCGGCCATCGGAGTTTTTCCAGTCGTAACCCGCGAAAGCGCGCACGCTCAGTTGCGGAGTGATAAAACAGTAGAGCGCGACTCCAACCGAGTGAAGATAATCCTGCCGATCAGTTTCAGCCGTAAAGCGGGTGTATTTGAATCGATAATAGGGCTGAAGCAACGCGTATTTGCAGAGTTCCATTGTGCAGAGCGCGTAGGCGGCGTGGTCGGTTCGGTCATTGAAGTCGCGGTTGGAAAAAGTGTTCGCTTCAGAGAATCGATAATCGCCCTCGTAACCCAAAGAAAACACAGCTCGTTCGCAAACTGGAAACAGGCGTTGAACGCCCCACCGCGGCACATATTCCTTGTAGAACTCGTCAAAACCCGTAGTGGTCATAAGCCGAGTGAAATCAAAACCCACCCCGCAAATCCAATTGCCCCTGCTGCATTGCATGTCAGCAAACGCAGTCTGTGCATTGAAATCAAATTCGTTCTGGTGAAGACTTGAGTTATCAAGTCTCGCACCGCCCAGTCCGTAATCATACCACTCATGCCGATAGCCTACGCGCGGAGAAAAACGACATGGCCCCATTTCCCAGTTGCTCGGTGCGAGAGCGAACTGGGCTGTGCTAAGGAGCACTGCAGCTCCCTGCTTGTTATCCTCGGTAAGAAACATGTTGTCCGTATGAAAATATTGGACGTCGGCAACGGCTTCAAAAAGAGTCTTGCGCGGTTGTGCGCTTAAGACCGACTGCGGGCCGACATCGTTTGATTCCATCGGAAACAGTTCCGGCGCGGGTTGTTCTGGCTGAAATTTGTCGCGGGCGGCCTGCTCAGCCGCGCGGCGCTGCTGCGCGGAGTCAACTTGATCGATTGCAGCGGCTTGTGCGATGGCCATGCTAAAGGCCAAAAGCAGTAAAGAGACAACGAAAGTCACTCGCAAAAAAGGAAGTTTCGACATATTTTTACCGGGCTCGGTGGCGTTGGGTTTAAGGCGCGGATTGTGGCTTCCTGGCGAACGGCAGGATAAAGGTGCCATAGGTGTTTTCGTCCAGGGCGTTGAGGCCATTCTTGATTTTTGGGTGCCTCGCAAACTCATCGGCCGAGAGGCCTGTGTCTTTGACCTGGCCTTTGGCCAATTGAACCGATTGCTTGTTCACCGCTGCTTGAATAAGCTGAGCAGAAGGCAATTCGTGGGAAAAACCGGTAAGCAAAAGGGAACCTGCCACCAACTTGCCAAGATTGATATCAATCACACCGCTAACCTGGCCATTTGGCAGCACATAAACCATTTGGCCGGCGCGCAAACTCACAGTGCGTCCACCTGGCAAAGTAACGCGGCCATGCCCCTCCAGAAGAATGACTTTGAACCCCCCGTTCTCCGTGGCAGATACAATCAGAGTGGTGCCCAAAACTGCGGCAGATGCCCCGCCTGATTTGATCGTGCCGCCACCGGCTCCCCTTGGCGAATGAAAGAGCAGGCTGCCTTTTTGGAGATTCAGGACACGGTCTTTGGTTTCAAAAGAAAACACCGTGTTGGCCCCAATCCGAGTGATCGTTTTGTCCGGGGCCGTTAACTCGGCTCGGGAATCCGAGCCTGTCCGAACCAGATCTGGAGCTTTGACAAGCTGATTCATCGCCGCGGGAGAACTCGCCCTGGTGACTGCAGGCAAAACACTCACCTCCTTGATGATCTCAGTGAATGTGCTCTCGGTAAACTGTGCTGCCTGCCCTTTTAAAAGGCATCCCGTCAAGATTACACAAAGAAGATTTATTGTTTTCATGGTGCCAACAGTTTAAATCTGGCCTTGTTTACGATAACGCCATCTCCTTGTCAAACACCCGTCCACGCCCGCGGCGATGGATCAATCCGCTCCGCCTAAACCAGGCGGGCTATGGCTGATACTCTATCCATCACCTCACGCCGCCAGCGTACGCCAGTTGTATTTGGCATTTGCGCTCTCGTTACCGTGGTTTTTCTTCTTTTGCACTGGTTGTTTGTGCCCTTGCGGCAAGGGGAGAATTACTTGCAAGACTGGTTTGCGCGGCTGGGGCGGAAAACAACCGTAGATCCGCGTTTGGTTCTGATCGGGATCGACCGCCCGTCTTATGACGACGTGATTCTGCCCGAGGAAGGAAAAGCCGACCCAGTGCTGGGGGCTCTGCGCGAGCCTTATCCGTGGTCGCGAAGAGTGTGGGCTGCGCTCATCGAACGGCTTGCGAATGCAGGCGCAAAGTGCATCGTGATCGACCTATTATTTGTCGCTGAAAATAACGGCGACCAGGAGTTACGGAAGGCACTCGAAAAGTATCGGGAACGGGTAGTCATTGGCAGCAATTTCAGCATGGTCGAGACAGACCGCGGCACATTACCGCGTCTTGCCGTGCCCAATTCAGTCTTGATCCCCAATGGTTCCGGACATCCTTCTGCCCTCGACCGACGCATCGGTTTCGTCAACGTTTGGGCCGACGAGGACGACGATGTGATTCGACGAGCAAGGCTTCGAGCGAACAACCACGAGATGCAATACGCCGTGGAAGCTCCACCCGAGGCCGTAATTGAATCTCTCGATGCTCGAGCTTTGAGCCAGTTTGGAGAGGCGCAACACATTCCGGCGGGCACCGGATTCCAACGCTTCCGTTTTGCCGCTCTGCCGGGACTGGGCTTCCAAATTCATTCCTTGGGTGAGGTGATTTCTCCCAAGGTCTGGCAGCGCAGCTACGATAATGGAAATTTTTTCCGAGGTAAACTTGTTCTGATCGGCCCGACGGCAAATATTCTGCATGATTTTCACCGCACGCCTATGGGCGAGATGGCTGGCCCGGAGATACATCTGAACATCATCAACGCGGCATTGCATAACGAGTTTCTTCGTGACCTTCCGCGCACAGCAGAGTTCGCGCTGATTGGCCTGGCTGGCGTTGTGACGATGCTGCTCGGAGTTCTGATTGGCAGTCCGCTGCGACGTATTGGCGCTGGTCTATTTCTCAACTGTGGCTATTTGGCCGGCGCACAACTGCTGTTTAATCACGCCAATGTGATAATCCTCACCGTCGCACCGCTCCTTGTGCTCGATATCAGTGGGGTCACAGTGCTGGCTTACGATTTTATTATCGAAAAGCTCGAACGGGCAAAGCTGCGGCACACGATGGGCCTTTACTTCTCGCCGCGCGTTCTCGAAGCGGTGCTGGCGAACCCAGGCTCAATGGAGCCCCGTCGCGCCGAGGTCACGCTTCTCTTAACGGATTTGCGAAATTCTACGCCTCTGGCCGAATTGCTCGGCCCCAAAGGCATGTTCGAGCTGCTGAACCGGGTTTTTGAAGCGCAAACCAATGCGATCATGAGCGAGGAGGGCAACCTGGAACATTTCCTCGGTGATCAATTCCTTAGCTATTGGGGCGCGCCTCAAGCGCAGGCTGATGGCCCGGACCGTGCCGAGCGCGCGTCGCTAAAGTTAATCGCCGCAATGGAGCAGCTCCGCAGCTCGCTCGCGCCGGATGTGGGACAGTTATTCGGTTATGGGGTTGCCTTGCACAGCGGTGGCGTCCTGGTGGGTAATAAAGGTTCCGCTCGCCGGCTGGACTACGGACTCGTAGGAGACACCGTAAACGAAGCGGCGCGGATTGAGGCGCTTACAAAGTATTATGGCGTGCGGCTTTTGATCTCGCGCGAGACATTCGCGCAATTAGCTCAGCAAGGCGCCCGGCGTCTAATCGATCGCATCATCGTCAAGGGCAAGAGCACTCCCGTGGAACTCTTTGAACGTGAGAATGTCTGCGCGGCCAAAAACTATACTGAACTCTGCCGGCGATACAAAGCGGCCTATGACGAGTACTTTTTCGGCCATTTTCCTGCCGCGCACGAGCAGTTCGAAAAGCTTGCTACCGAGTTTTCAGACGGGCCAAGCCGTGTTCTCGCAGCGCGTTGCTCCCATCTCGCTGCAGCCCAGCCTGTGGAATGGAAGGGTATTTGGAAAATGGAAGAGAAATGATTTATTGAGCTATGACTGGGCGCATTGAAGCCTGAGGGTTGCGACCGCGTTTCGCAACGGCCATCTCATAAACCTTCATTGTCATTCTTGCTGTCGTTTTCCAATCGAATTTCTGGGATTGGGCCAGTCCAGCAATCCTCAGCCGATTTCTTTCTGTTTCCTGGGTAGCAAGAATACGCATTTGTTGCGAAAGCGCCTGAACGTCTTCAGGATCGACGATTGCGGCAGCATTTCCCACCACTTCCCCAAGTGAGCCGCAGGTGGAAGAAATCACCGGACAGCCGCACGCCATGGCTTCGGCCGGCGGTAAGCCAAACCCCTCATACAACGACGGATAAACGAACACCTCGCCTGCGCGATATAGATCGGGCAGAGCTTCATCGGGCACGAACCCAAGGGGGTGAATAGAGGACGCAAATTTGGATTTCTTGATGGCGGCATGGATCACTTCAGCGCCATGCCAATCGCTTCCACTTAAAACCAGGCTCCAATCCGAACCGCTCTCGATTTTGAATCTTTCGAAAGCAGAAATCAGCCGCACATGGTTTTTGGCGGGGTGCTCGAGTCGGGCGACATACAGAAAAAACGGCCCTCGCAACCCGAATTTTCGTGAGACGATGTCCCGTGCAGCCTCACGCGACCCGGGGAAGAAACGATCATGCTCGATTCCGTTATAAACCACCGAGATTTTTGCTTGCTCGATGCCAAAGAATTGCACGATATCGCGCGAGGTATTTTGGCTAATAGCAATAATTCGATCCTGCCGCCGAGCCAGTTTGCGTGCCACCACGCGACCATAAAACATTCGTTTCCACTCGTATTTGCCACTGACGTGGAATGGCGCCAGATCGTGAATCGTGGCGACAAGCGCGCAAGGCCTGGGCCAAAGAAGGCGGCGATAGCTCGGCACATGCAAAACATCCAAATCGTGCTGGCGGGCTAATCCCGACAATTTTGACTGGTGCCAAAGAATGTTTTTCAAAGGAGGCCGGAACTGTTCCGGCACCGTCACAACCTTCATGGTATCTCCAAGAAAATCGAACAGTGAAAGGTCCTCCTCGAGGACAAACAGGATGAACCGATGCAGCCCGCTGTATGGCCGCAAAGCTCGAAGCAGAGCCATGACGTACTGGGCCACGCCGGTTTTGCCTCTTTGTATAACAGATGTCGATATGCCGATGCGCATTAGAAAACGAAAAGCCCCGCCGTCAATGAAGACGGAGATGCGTCCCATGCCTGTTGTTTTCGGAGCAGTTAAGGTTTTCTGCCTGCATGGCCCAGAAGAAATTCTTCCATTCTCGAGAGGCGAACCACGTTCAGAACCGCTGGCTGCAGCGAGGCAAAATCCAATTTTGTTCCGTGACGTTGCGCAAGTTTTTTTGTGCGAACCATGACGCCCAGGCCTGAGCTATCAATGAAACGGACTGCGGACAAATCAATGACAACTTCGGGCTGCGATAATTCGGCAGCACTTTCCAAGTGGGCATGAGAGGTGATCCAGACCTCTTCGGCATTTGCGGCAGTAATCTCCCCTTGCCATCGCAGGCGCCGGGAGGGAGCCAGGTCGGACGCGACCCCAGCCTTTCTTTCGCGAGCTCGCGATTGCAGCAGTTGTTGTGCTCCCGACATGTCTGGGGCTCGGAGGAAAAAGTCATCAAGCCGCATGAGCTTGAGCGAACATTCAATGGCCGAGCTGGGCGACAGCAAAATCAATTCGCGCCCAAGTGACCGAAGCCGTTTTTGCAAATGAATCAGAATCGCTACGCCCGTGCTATCAATGAAGCGGACGTTGTTCATTTGCAGAAGACAAGAACGCCCATCGCTCAATATTTCTTCCACCGGCACCACATGGTCGCAGGCGGCGATCAAATTGAAATGCTCTGGCAGGCTTCGCAATTGAAAGGGAATTTCGGCCGGGGAGATATTCGCGTTGAGGACCTCTACACCATTGTCGTGACCGTCGCTGCTTGCCTTTGATAAGCTGAGCTGATTATCGGGGTTAACCAGTATCTGACTAAGCCCGTCTCTGTTCCGCCGATTTGCACCTTTTTGCAATTGCCACCATTGTTCAAGAAGGCTACGGCCAAATACCCAGAGATCCTTGGCATAGCGGCCGAACAACCGGCGCGGTTCCTGTGCCAGCCGGAAAACCCATTCACTTCCGCTGCGCTGCATCCAGGCCGGAGCACGCCGGACATGGCCAGCGAGAAAATCGATCGTCGCTCCCACCCCGGCGGCGACCGGCACTCCCAGGGCGCGATAGTGCATCGCTATCCATTTCTCCTGCTTGGGACAGCCAAATGAGACGAATAACAAATCCGGTTGCGCTTTTGCGATACGCCGCTTGATTTCTTCATGATCCATTTCGAGAAGCTTCCCAAAAGGCGGTGAGTAATGTCCGGCGATGATCAGATCCTTATGATGTCGCTGAAGATTATTCACTGCCGCTTGTGAAGATTCAGGAGTCGCACCAAGGAAAAACAACCGATACCTTCGTCGTGCGGCAACCTGGATTAACAACGGCACGAGGTCTGCCCCCGCAACCCGTTCAGGGAGAGGATTGCCCAGGAGCCGGGATGCCCACAGTAGCGGTGTACCGTCACAGAGTACCAGGTGTGCATCGAAGAGAATGCGCCGCAATTCGATATCGGTCTGGGCCTGCACGAGGAAATCAACATTGGCAGTGACGAGGTAATGTGGACGCCTCGAGGCGATCATCTCTTCTATCGCTGCAATTGCCTGGGTGGCGGTCACATTGTCGAAGGGAACACCCAAAATGGCGATGGGAGGGTTTGGCGGCAGCATTACGGACCCTGCTAATCCCCTGCTCGAGGCCTGGGGCACGGAGTTCGCATCTTTTAATGAGGGAATAATGGCTGGTTGTGCGAGCATACCTCAAAAAGTAGGGCTTTCCTCGTAACGCCACTGCCTGCAGGAGATACGCAGTTTTTCGGCGCAGATGGCCAGCGCTCCGACAAAACCAGGTGCAGGAACCAGCTCGTGCAATGACCAGGTGTTATTGGGCGAATGGAATGCTTCGGGCAGAGCAAGCAACCTCGCGCTCTCTCCCGGCAGGAAAGAAACCTCCACGCGATTCAAATTTTGTGAGATGCCTTGCCCCGTTGCTTTAAGCCAGGCCTCTTTTCGCGTCCAAAGATTGAAAAAGGCAATATTTTTTTGTTCCGGGCTTAACTCCTGAAAAAGGGAATTTTCCCTTGCCGAAAAAAAGCGCTGGACCAGCTCGGCAACATCCTTCACGGTTCGAATGCCTTCGACATCCAATCCGAGCGGACCCATGCGCGTCACTCCTGCAAGGGCGATAACATCTGAATGAGCCAGATTAAAATGAACCCCATTATGATCACATGGATGGACAATCGCCGGTTTGCCATGATCCCCATAACAAAAGTTGATTTGCTCAGGGGCTATTTTCAGGTAACTGCCCAGCAGAAACCGAATCCAGCCGCGGCCTGCAATAAAACGGTTCCGATGCAGATCGAAACGAAAACGAGCCGCGCGTTCGCGTTCTTCAAGCGAGAGGACCGAACCGAACCTCGCAAGCAAATCGCTGGAAGGATCTAAACGACATGACCAAACATGCACCTCATCTTGATGTAAATCAAAGGGGAGCGGCTCAATTGGCCAGCTCAATTTGTTGAAACTGGCAGGATCGGTTGGAGCAGAGCCACCAGGCAGCCGCGCGTCGTCGGGCGTGCCAGTGCCTTCAATTGCTTTTGTTAGGTCACTCATTATGAGACTGGAGAACGAAGTTTGGGATAGCGCGACGAATTCGCGCTCTTCCAACCCTTTCGCGTTAGTTACCTCATCCATAATGCACCCAAATCTTCTTGTAAGCAGTGACAAAACCTGACCAATCGGCTGCGTCCGTAGCCAATTGCCGTTGCAAGTGCCTTACGGTTTTGGGTTCCTTTGAAATCTCACCATTCCAGAGCAATAACGAAAGCGCATTAAGAAGCCGCTCACGGGGATACCGCAATGAAAGAGGAACCAGCGCGGCCTTAGCACCAAAACTGCGGAGGTTAAGAAGATAATTGCGCCAGGGCGAAGTGTCCGGACATTTGGCGGGGCCATGAAATGCGTAGTCCCGCACGGACTCAAAGTTGCAGCCAAGCCGCCGGTTCTCGAGCCAAAGCCACACTTGAAGCGCCAGCGCGCCGAGGTCGCGACGTTCTTGCTCGAATTGAGCAATCGGTTTTGAAATTTGCCTCGGTAGTAGCTTGAATTCGACACCCGCTTTATGATGGGCTTTCACTGCATTCAGCCATGGCATCGATTCGGATTCGAACCTGGCCAAGTGCCGTTCTCGCTCGATGCAGCTCCAATGGTATTCTCCACAAGCTGCGAGCACGCTGTCTCCCAAACACAACTGCGCCTTGGCCAAATTCCGGCCGACGAAGTCCGCCTGCTCAGCGCTCAGCCCGGGCTGAGCAGGCTGCCGGCAAGCGAGAACCTCTCGCGCCAATAATAGCCCAGTGCAACGGTTGAATAGAAGGCGCAAGGCCTCCGAAAGGGGAATGCCGCCGGGTTCAAGATGTTGTTTGCAATCCGCAAATAGCTTTTCGTCACCCAGGATGATCTTGTGTCCTGCCACCAGATCATAGCTGAAGATTGAGACCGAACTGCGCCGCAAGCGCTTTAACGAATCGATTTTGAATTCAACGTGAAGTCCCGCTTTGGGCGAAAGACGCTCTCCCAAGTCCCGCAATTTGCCTCCGTAAAATCGCTCGTTCAAAAGACGGTTGCCAGTTATGAACACGTAAAATTCCAAATCGTTGTAAGGGCGGTCCTCCGCGCCTGTCCGAAGCACGCCCCCTTCACCTCGGCCATATCCTCCGCCCAGGACAAGGCCTTCCAGCTTTTTAGAGGGAACCAGCGCCTGGACCTCAGCCAAAATCTCCTGGCACGTCTGCGAAAGTCGGTTTTCCAACTCGGGACTGCCATTTATGGTAAAGCGCTGGTGTTTCACGTTGCTCGACTTTCGTGTTCCCGATAAAAATGCCAGCCTTCTTTGAACCCGGCGAGTTTGGCCCGGCGTTGCTGCCATCGAATTTGTGCCGCGTGGGGCACCTCAGCAAGCCGCCGTGTTCGGGCACAAAACAACAGGTCGCGCCGGATATCGTTCAGCCAACCCAGCAGAACCGTCCGCGGCCAGTTTATTTTCGTCGGGGCTCCTGACCAGACTGCAGCGAGCGCTCGGGCCTCTCCGAAACTGCGACGGTACGCCTGTCCGGGAGTGTAGTTATGCGAGTGCATTACCACCGAGTCTGGACAATAACTCACCCGGTAGCCTTCCGAGCGGCACCAGCGTGTATATTCGTCATCCTCCGAGTATTGCATTTTTTCAAGAAAACCACGCCGACGCCAAATTTCTTTGCGCAAACCGCTACTGACCATGCTAAAAAAATGCTCCCATGCCCTTGATTCCCTGGCCGGACCGAAACAACGCTCATAATCATGAGCATAGACTGCCTGGCATGTAGGACGTGGAATTTGCCGCCCGAAAACGGCTGCGGTGCCAGTTTCCTGCAATCCAAGAACCAGCGGTCGCAGCCAATCGGATCCTTGCGGAGTCGCGTCCGCGTTCAGGAAAATCCCGAACTCACCACGCGCCAGCTCCATGCCCTGGTTTAGGACCCGGCTTGGATTGTATGTTCCGGGTTCGATTTGAATGAAATGCCGCGGCCCGACGGTCCGGATCAACTCGACCGAACCGTCGGTCGAACCAGAGTCGATGACAATCAGTTCCCAGTTTTGGTACTCCTGCGCCTTTACGGCAGGCAGAGTTTCGCGAAGGGCCCAGCCCTCGTTAAATGAGCGCAAAATAATGCTCACCAAAGGGTCATTCATTGATAGAAGGGTGCAGCAAAAACCCATTAGTTCAATCCGTTGAATACCCCAGGGGAGCGGCCTCGGTTTTTAGTGTCTCGCACGTGCAGTTCGGTGAAAATCCCGCCAGTCGTAAGGCCGAGCCGTTCAAACCGCGCTGGATTCCCAGGCTTTTGTTGCTCCAGTTATGGGGCTGGGTGCCCAACCCGCATCCGCCCACAGGGAACCACTGACGGCTGCATTCGAGATCATGAAACATATTGCATCAGCGATTTCTTCCGGTGGATCAGCCGTCGCAACTGAGTTCTCGGAATGATAATTCTCATTAATGAATTTTTCTCCGAGGGCTCTCACCATGGGGGTATCCGTATAACCAGGGTGGATGATTCCACATCGAACACCGTAAAAATGGCCTCCAGCATAAGTGTCGCGGCAGCACTTCGAGTCCCGCTTTTGTGGATGCGTAAGCAATCTGCCTTTATTCCCCAGGGATGAGACCGATCCGATTAATACCACCATTCCTTGCAATGGCTCGGTGGGTTCCCAACGTGTCAATCCCTTTCGGGCGCGCTCTTCGGCGATGCCGGCCACCATCTCGAGCGCCCAATAAACTGGCGCGATCAGATTTACCTCAACGATCTGGCGAAATTTTTCCGGAGGGTATATCGTTACCCGTCGGGTTTCCTTGTCGATTTTTACCGCCAGGCCGTCGTTCGTAATGCCTGCCGCAAAAGCGCGACGTGAAAACGGTTAACGAATAGCACACCACGAATAACTACTTACGATAAATGAAAAACGGGGTGTTTTTAGCAGGGGGCGTTCGCACGCCCATCGGGGCCTTTTGTGGCGGCTTCGACTCAACCCCTGCACCGGCGCTCGGAAGCGCTGTAGTTCGGGCGGCAATCGCTCGTTCCGGAATTCCGAGCGACCAGGTAGACGAAGTCATTCTCGGCAACGTCATTGGGGCGGGGCTTGGTCAAAACGTAGCCAGGCAAGCCGCCATTGGCGCAGGGCTTGCGCCGGATGTTGGCGCCGTCACGGTGAATAAAGTCTGCGGCTCCGGCCTAAAATCCGTTATGCTCGCAGCTCAAGCCATAAAGTGCGGCGATGCTTCAGTCATCATTGCCGGAGGCACTGAGAATATGTCCCGTGCTCCTTACCTTTTAGAAAGAGCACGGGAGGGATACCGGATGGGTAACGGAGAGCTGGTTGATAGCATGATCAGGGACGGACTTTGGGATGTATACAATAATTTGCACATGGGAACCTGCGGAGACCGAGCCGCGGAAAAATACTCATTCACACGCCAACAGCAGGATGACTTTGCGGTGGGCAGTTTCACCCGGGCTTTAGACGCAGTGCGGAAAGGGTCCTTCGCAAAAGAGATCGAGCCTTTCAGTGTGAAATTGGGCCGCGAGACTATCGTGATTAGCGAAGATGAGACGCCAAAACGGTTCAACGAAGAGAAACTGAGAAAATTGCGGCCCGCATTTGGCCCTACGGGGACAATCACGGCTGGCAACGCATCAAGCATCAATGATGGTGCAGCCGCATTGGTTGTCGTTTCGCCAGAAAAAGTGGCTGAATTAGGTCTAAAACCACAGGCAAAAATTCTTGGATATGCTACGTTTTCACGCGAGCCGGAGTGGTTCACTCTTGCGCCCATCGGGGCGATTAGCAAATTGATGAAAATGCTGGACCTGGACGTTTCAAAAGTCGATTTGTTCGAGATCAATGAAGCGTTTGCTGTAGTTCCAATGGCCGCAATGAAGGATTTGAACATTCCGCGCGAGAAGGTGAACGTGCGTGGGGGGGCAGTAGCGTTGGGGCACCCAATTGGAGCCAGTGGTGCGCGGACACTTGTCACGCTGATTCACGCGATGCAAGAAAAGGGCGCAAACATTGGAATTAATTGTTTATGTATCGGCGGAGGAGAAGCAGTCGCTATGGCCGTGCAACTGTGTTAATCGCGAAAACGCGCCTCCACAACTAAGGGTTTAGGACGGACGATTTTAGCAAAGCAGCGGAACAAATAGGGGCGCTCCAAAGATCTGGATGGAGTCTATTCCCCAGTTAAACGGTTTTTACTACACCCCGACTTCCGCGCCCCCGGAGGTTCTACGACAGATGTGCAGCGGCATTTTGCAATCACTGGCTCGATCGTGGGACGAGTTTCTTCGGTCGCCGCAGTTTCTCGATGTGATGCGACAGTGCATGGATAGCACCATCACTTTTCGAAAAATGAGCAACGAATGGATGGCACGAATGAGGAACGATCTGCAAGCTCCATCCCGAGACGATCGATACGATCATGCTGGGTGATCATAACACTATTCTGCGCTGTTCTCATACATTTTTCTGTGCATTTGGTCATTGGTTTTACCGTAGCTTGGATGCGCCGAGAGAAAATTTCCCCCTGGTTTAGTTTGTGATTTCTTCTGTTGTGCTCAATTGTAAGTCAATACCACGCTGCTCCCAGAGACGGAGATGCTTGTGATGGTAACGGCTGTGTCTGACCGGATGCGATAGAACTGGGCGCTGCCTGATAGCGGAACGGTTATGGTTTTTGTCGAAAGATTAAGTGACTGACCGGCGGCGTCGGTATACGGGTCAGTAAGCAGCGCCGCTGATTGTAGTATGACCGCTGCGGTAGAACTGGTGGTAAAAAATCCAACGGTATTGGAGTCCAAAGCAACCGCGCCGTTCCGTGCCAATAATCTACCTTCCACCGTTGCGCCAGTAGTGACTGTGATGGAGGTCAAAGCCAGGATGTTTCCCTTGAAGATCGAGGCCGTTCCTAGAGTCGCCGAACTGCCGACTTGCCAAAAAATGTTGGCGGTCTTAGCCCCGCCGCTCAGGATCACCTGGCGACCTGCGCTGGTGGTGAGTGTAGATGCCATTTGGAAAATGAAGACGGCATTGGCGTCTCCCTGAGCATTGAGCGTGAGGTCCCCGGACGAGATCTCCAGCGAGGACGTGGAATTATAGAGGCCCGGGGTCAGAGTTTGCCCGCCGAGATTTCCAGCCACATTAATAGAGCCGACGGTTCGGCCTGCGGCGTCGTTATACGCCGTGGTCAAATCGAGTTGGGCCTGGGCTGCGGCAGGATCGCCCAGGTGCGTCGTCCCGTTTACCGTAGGAGCTCCGGTCAGTGTCGTCCCCGGGCTTACCCCAAGATCCCCATTGACTGTGGTTCCCCCGGTGCTGGTCACCGTCGAGCCAGCCAAAACCGCGAACGTCGTGGCCGATCCGAGGGCGATGGGTGATTGGCCGGCCGTGGTTGCGGCGGTCGCGAAATTCCAGACAAAGTTACTGGCCAGCGCATTGTGGGCAAGATCCTTGGCCCCCGTTGTCATCGTGGCCCGATAGACGGTGTTTTGGGCGAGATTGACTGCCGGTACGAAGGTGGCAATCTTGCTGCTGGCGTCGTAGGCGACGGTTCCGGTTACGGGAGTTGTGCCAGGTCCGGTCACCAAAAAGTTCGCCGTGCTGATCGTTGCTGGGTCCATCGCTTCACTGAAGGTGGCGTTGATGGTCTGGTTGATCGCCACGCCTGTCGCGGCATTGGCCGGGACGGTGGCGATCACAGTGGGCCGGTTTGTGTCCGCCGTCGCACCGGTAGTAAAGCTCCAAACAAAATTATTCAGCAGCGGATTACCGGCAAGGTCCTTGGCCCCGGTTGTAATCGTGGCAGTAAATGTGGTGAGGGACGCGAGAGGGTCCACTGGGTTAAAGGTGGCCGTGGTGCCGACGGCAGCGTAGGTCACGGCGCCTGGCAGAGACGTTGCCCCCTGTTTCAGAGTAAAGGTGGCCGTTGTCATCGTTAAGGGATCCATCGCTTCACTAAAGGTGGCGCTGATGTTTTGGTTGATCGGGACATTGGTGCCAGCATTGGCGGGGACGGTGAGGGTCACTGTGGGTGCGGTCGCGTCCGGGGTGACTGCGGTTGTAAAGTTCCAGGAGTAGCTGCTTGCGAGTAAATTGCCGGCGACATCCGCGGCCCCGGTGGTAATGGTGGCGGTGTAGGTAGTGTTGGCTGCCAGGTTGCCTGATGGTGTGAAGGTCGCGGTCACACCAGCGTAAGTCACCGCGCCTGCAACCGGCGTTGCCCCTTGCTTTAAGGTAAAGGTGGTCGTGGTGATGGTTGAGGCATCCATCGCCTCACTAAAGGCTGCGGCGATTTTCCGGTTGATCGGCACGCCGGTGGACCCGTTAACGGGGTCTGTGGAACTCAGGGTGGGCGATGTCGTGTCGGATGGGATTCCCAATCCAGTGGTATTCGAATCCAGGGCAACCGAGCCCGTCCGCGCCAACGCCCGGCCTTCCAACATCGCGCCTGTCTGTAGCGTGATGGAGGCCAATGCGAGGATATTGCCCTTCACGACTGAGATCGTTCCCAGAGTCGCGGAACTACCAACCTGCCAATAGATGTTGGCCGCCTTGGCGCCGCCACTCAGAATCACCTGGCGACCGACTGTCGTGACGAATGTGGACGCTATCTGAAAGATAAAGACCGCATTCGGGTCGCCCTGGGCGTCGAGCGTCAGATCCCCTGACGAGATCTCCAGCGAAGAGGTGGATTTATAGAGACCTGGAGTGAGGGTCAATCCGCCAAGATTTCCGGCCACAGCAATAGCGCCGACCGTTCGTCCAGCGGCGTCGTTAAACGCCGTGGTCAAGTCCCCCTGGGCCTGGCCTGCGGTCGGGTCACCCGCGTGGATCGTCCCGCTCACCCTTAGGCTTCCAGTCACCGCAGTGCCGGGACTCACCCCAAGATCCCCATTGACCGTGGTATCACCGGTACTCGTGACCGTCGTGGCAGCCAGGACCCCGAAGGTAGTGGCCGAGCCAAGGGGTACTGGTAATTGGCCGGCCATCGCGTCGTGGGACAGGAGCATGAGGACGACCGCAAGGCTAAGTCCTGCAAGGATCCGTTTCTTTTCGTTCTTAAGGACCTGTGCCGTTTTGTCGTCAATGCCGAATGCTGATATGTTTGTCATAGTTGGTCTTTCGCTTTTGATGCTTGAAGTTTTTGTCATGGTTGTTCGCTTCTGATGGTTATTGAGATAATTTTCTACGGAAATGCCCCATGCCTTATGGGGCAGGAATTGTAATTGTGATGGTGTCCAAAGTGACCGCAGCAGTCCGTGCCAACAGTCGGCCTTCCAACCTTGCGCCGTTCTGCAGCGTGATGGAGGTCAAAGCGAGGATGTTTCCCTTGAAGACCGAGGTCGCTCCCAGAGTCGCCGAACTGCCCACCTGCCAAAAAATGTTGGCCGCCTTGGCTCCGCCGCTCAGGATCACTTTGCTACCGACGGTGGTGGTGAGTGTGGAGGCCATCTGGAAAATGAAGACCGCGTTTGCGTCGCCCCGAGCATCGAGCATCAGATCACGTGACGAGATTTCCAAGGAGGACGTGGATTTATAGAGACCCGGAGTGAGGGTCAGCCCGCCAAGATTTCCGGCCACAATGAGCGCGCCGACGGTTCGCCCAGCGGCGTTGTCATAAGCGGCGGTTAAGTCACTTTGTGCCTCGGCTGCAGTGCTGCCACCCGCGTGGATCATTTCACTAACTTTCAGAGATCCAGTTACCGCAGTGCCCGGACTCACCCCCAGATGCCCATTGACGGAGGTAGCACCGCTGCTGCTGACCAAGGTGGCAGCCAGAACCGCAAACCTGGCGGTCGACCCAAGAGGTACCGGTGCTTGAGCTGCCTGTGCGTCGTGGCGTGCGAATATCATGCCAACCGCAACGCCCATAGCCGTTCCCCAGACATTTAAAGTTCTGTTCTTACGTAGTATCTTTTTCATCACATTAGATTTTGATCGTTGCTTTTCCTTGGCCTCGCCGCCTCACGCATAAGCGCGACTGCTGAAATAGTCTTCGATGATTCACAGGCTTGTTGGAAACGTAAAACGCCTGGTTTGGGTTGCGTTTATAGTTCCGTTTTCCTTAGCGAGCATTGTGCCACAGCCGCCGTGCCCGTACTGGTGCGGCCAACTTGGATTGAGCGAGGTCATCGAAAAACTCGCAATCGGCGTGCCAGCAACAACGCACTCGGCCATTTCAACCGAGCAGGATCGAAAAGCGATCAAAAGGCGTTTGATTATTTGCAGCCTTTAAGGCCTGATGGTCCGGGCGAATTGCACGGTGCGTTGCGGTATTAGTGCAATTTGCATGACTTTGTCGCGTGGGCAGGCTGGCCATTTGAATTTCTTCCTTTGAAAATGCTCGGGCCAGAAAACCGGCCAGGCTCTTAACCGGCGGCCGCTCGTTTTGAAAACAAGGCCTATGCTTTGGCCTTTACCAGCCATATTTTGAAGAAGCCTTTTTGTGACGGACGGTGTTTCGGGTATATCAGTGTTCCCAATATAATGGCTGGCATCTGTGCCACTCGATCAAACAGATGGGGCAGGATCCGGGATGTTCATGTCCTTCTTCGGTTTATCAGCCTCTCTTTCCGTCGCTGTAGAAACACCATCATTTCACAAGCTAGTCGGTCGACTCCTCCTTTTCTATCAAGGTCTTTTGCTGCCATTGGCTGCTTCTGGTTGATCGAATTCGTTGGTCAAGTTAAGGGAAAGTCTGCATAGGCATCGCTAAAAACTTAGGCAATTCTTTATCCATGAAACAAGAGCCGACGATGGAGCAGGGATTCCGTTACCAAATTGCTGCCTGTCCAAAGTGCGGCTCACGAAAAAAGGTTTCGTGGGCGCCATGTGATATCTGCGGCAGCGTCGTTGTCCAGGATACGCAGACCCCATTGGTCGAGGAAAATGGGGCAGAGCCATCCTTCACGGTCCATATGCGTTTGGCCGCATAGAAATTTTCCCAAGGCTCGCACAGACCGTCCGGTCATTAGCTATGGGCTTGGCGACATGACTCTCAGTGGATGCCTCCTAACCTAAGGACGAGCCGCCGGTTTAGCCCGTCGCGGGCGGAGCGGGACTCGACGGCCGAGTTCTGCGCGGACAGCTCCAGACTCTGAACCTACTTTCTTAACTGCCTCTTCAAGCTGTTTTCTCGTGCAGCCGAACTTGGCGGTCCAATGACTCACATCACGATCCTCGCCAATATTAACTTGTTCGGTATTCTGTTTCTCATTGTCGGATAAGTTGTTCCTCATGGGGCGAATATACCATGAACCTGATGGGGCCTTTCTGGGGTAAAGGGAGGAGGAACCCAGGAGGGCCACAAGCGCACGGTGGATTAAGAGGAGTCAGACCGAGGTCTGGAAACCCAGGGTCGCGTCAGATTTTATGTAAAACCTTTGAGTCGGCAAAGTTTCTCGTTTGCACACGATTCGCCGACAGAATGGTTAAAATCCGCTTCGCGACCTTCGCGATCCTTTGTTAAAACAGAGCAACCAGATTAAAATAACACCATGGCAAAGAATAGAATGAATCCCCAGGTCGATGGCTATCTAAGAAAAGTCAAAAAGTGGAAGGAAGAATCGAAACAACTGAGAAGGATCATTCTGGACTGCCCTCTGACAGAAGAATTGAAGTGGGGTAAACCGTGTTACACGTTTCAGAAAAGCAACATTGTTATCATCCAGGGATTCAAAGAATACTGTGCTCTTCTTTTTTGCAAAGGCGCCTTGTTGAAGGATTCCCATCGCATTTTGATTCAACAAACCGAGAATGTGCAGGCGGCACGCCAGGTCCGGTTTACCAATGTGCTAGAAGTCCTTGAGCTGGAACCCAACTTGAAAGCCTATATTAATGAAGCCATCGAAGTGGAAAAAGCCGGTTTGGAAGTGACCTATAAAAAAACTTCAGAATTCAAAATCCCTGAAGAATTTCAAAATAAATTACTCAAACTCCCTGCCTTTAAAGCTGCCTTTGAGGCACTGACTCCAGGTCGGCAAAGAGGATACATCCTTTATTTCTCGGCACCGAAACAATCTAAAACCCGTGAGGCAAGGGTTGAAAAATGTATGAAGCAGATTTTTAGTGGAAAGGGATTAAACGACTAATCCTTTCCGCGCCTGGAGCGGCACAGGGCTCGATACGGACTTGAAATGATGCCGTCACGATTTTGCAAACTGCAATCAAAGCCGCCGCTGCCCTGGTGAGCAACAGAGCCCGTGAAGGGAGCCGTAGGATCACTTCCGCGTACTCAATTCTTCGAACTTTAAGAACGGGTGCTTGAGATGATCTTTAAGTTCCTGCTCTTCGGTAATGTGGTTGAATTGATCCTCCTGTTTAATATAAAGAACGCGCCAGGCAAGATCGGCCAACGGTTTGTTTGCCTTGTCCTGCATGATTTCCTCCAGGACGTGGGTCCCGCGTGTGCCGAAAGTACGCAATGAATTCCCTACATCGCGCCACCCCCAGTCTTTATCCGGACGGCGGCAGCCTTCTCCATATTGGCAGAAAAATGCGGCAAGGGATCGTAGTGCTGACTCACGCAGGGTTTGGCCCGCATCCTGCCGGATAATGACCGCCAACGCACGGCAGGCGCGGACCTGCACGACCGCGTCAGCATCATTAGTGATAACCTGCGAGATGCCATTAAAGTAAAGGGGTGCCGGCGGAAAATTCTGGATTACAGCCAGGGCCAGCTCTCGAGCATAGGGATTAGGCTCGGAGGCGAGGGTTTTGAGCGCGGCTTTTCCCAAATTATCTGTCGCTGGCAGATAGAGCGCGCGCACGGCATTCCAGGCAATCTCTCGCACTTTAGTTTCCGGCGCAGAGGTCAGGCCAATGATGAAATCGATTTGTTCCTGAGTAAGCAGGTTCTTTTTTTTCAACTCAGTCAGGACCTGCGGCACGGCGTGAAAATTGAATTGGAACGTGCTGTTGTCGCGCGCCACAGCTCCAAATATATCCCGAACACAGTTGGAGGCATTGAGTTGCCCGAGTACTAAAGCGGCTTGCCAACGCACGGAATTCTCCGGGTCCAGGATCGCCGATCGGATCGCCGCTGTCGCTGAGTTGTCCCCCAGCGTGCCCAACGCTCGCAACGCGGCGCGCCGGGTGAACAGGTCGGGATCTTTGATCAAAGGGATGATCTTTTCGGCCGGCAAAGCTTGTTTGCGTTTTTCGACTGCGCAAAGTATCCGGCGCCTGGCAGAGACATCCTGGCTCTGGAGGGCTTCTTCTGGCTGCGGAGGGATTCGCTCCGCATAAAAGTCCTGCCATTTATCCAGGCCGCTCTCGATGTCGAAATTAAGCGTCAGAAGTTGATCGGCATCCGGTGGCAAGGTGCCACCACCCCATGCGGAAAGTTGAGTCGCGCTGCCCTTGCAGATCCGGTAACAGTTCTGAATGGTGGCATCCGTTACAGGATGGAACAGGTTCAGTTCATCAATGATTCCTTCGCGAACCCAGGTTTCGACATCCATCCATATTTTGCCTGCCGTGCGCACTCCTTTCTCGCCGCCCCACTTGCACGGCCAGTAAGGATACTTTCCGTCAACAGACATCGCGATCTTCCTGCCGCTCTTGCTTAACGATGCGTGCAACTCCCGAAAAAATTGGGTCACGTATTCTCCCCGCAACTTCGCCCAGGCAACCTTATCAAATGGTTCATGCCGAATGTCTATCCCGTATCGTTTCTTAAACTCATCCACAATCGGCTGGTTATAGCCAAACTCCTCCTCATACCTCTGGCTGTAGTTCTCGGCATAGCTTAGGAAGGCGATGCCGTCATAATCGCCTTCGACGACATATTTAGTTAAGTAATCGACCATCGCTCTGCGCGCGGCCTCATAGCAAAACTCAATCGGACCGCCCTGACGCCAGGTGCCATATTTGTTTTCTGGCGCCCATTCGGGATGCTCGACGCGAATCTTGTCTTCCGCCGCATAAGGAAACCCGGTGAAACCCGCATCAGGTGGAGAACCATTGTCAAATAGCCCATACGCCATCCAGATTTGCATGCCTCGCTTATGGGCGGCTTCCACGGCCAGTTGGTTGCATTTGACAACACGGTATTGCAAATCCCGCCACCATTCCCAAATGCGCCAATAATAACGATTTTGTTCCCGCAGCACGAACTGGTTCCCCCAGATCTCGTCCTGACCGCCCCGCCACCAAACGCGATGAAACTTGTACGTATTGTGCAGCACATCGAAAACTGCATCGATGCTCGCTTTGGATTCTAGTGGAGTCCAAAGCAGGTCCTGGGCATCGCCGACAGTAAAGTAAATCGTTTGACTCGGGCTGGCATCCTCCGCATGGCCTTGGTTGAAGATCCCCACACAAACGATCAGGGCCAAAAAAACAATTTTCATAACGATGGGAGCACGACCGACATCTCTGAGCTGTCAGGATGGGATTTGCAAGCCCTTTTAAGGGGAGAAACTAGTAAAATTTCCGGGTTAGTAGCCGTCCGGTATTTTCGGACTGCCCGCTCAGCCCCGATTGGGGATAGCAAACCTTTTGCCGCAATTCGCTCGAAAATTTCCTGCGTGCCGATACAGTGAGCAGATGATGACTTGCGCGATGTCGAACACATCACTCAGCGAGTGATTTTCGCACCCGGGATGGACATGAGGCACTTTAATCCTTCACCAGGCCAGCAAGGATGAATACATCCGAAAATTCAGTCGCGTTTGGAGCCCCTGGCATGGAGCCGCGCTGGACCTCTAGCGCCAAAGAAGGGGTCGGCACTTCTTACCACACCAGTTGCCGGCTATGGTTCACTTTGAGCCACGGTATTATCAATGAGATTTACTATCCCAAGGTGGATCAACCAAATACCCGTGACTTCCAGTTCCTCATCACGGACGGCGCTAGCTTTTGTCACGAGGAGAAACGTGACCTGGACCATGTGATCGAATACCCGGAGCCTGATTGTCTCTTTTACCGCTTGATTAATTCAGACCGCCAGGGGCGATACAAGCTGATCAAGCATGTGCTGACTGACCCGCACGTTTCTGTCCTGCTCATCCATACCCGAGTGGAAATCCTCGACGATTCTTTGCGCGGTAAATTGCGCCTTTACGCACTGCTGGCCCCGCATATCGCACGGTATGGCGCTGGTAATTCCGGGTCTTGCTCCGAGGTTGGAGGGGCGAAGCTCATCCACGCCCAACGTGAACGCGTTCATCTGGTCACGGCTTGCACTCCGGATTTCTCCCGCCGCTCCGCAGGCTATGTCGGCGCCAGTGACGGCTGGCAAGACTTAATGGACAATTTTAAAATGGACTGGGAATTCCGCACTGCGGAGCTGGGCAACATCTGTTTGACCGGCGAAATCGAACTCCCCGAGAGCGGTGAATTTACCATCGGCATTGCGTGCGGCGGCAGTTACCAAAGCACGGTGGCCAAGCTCCTGCAATCTCTGGCCAAGCCTTTCAAATCTCACCGGGAGCGCTATGTCCAGCAGTGGCAACGGGCAGTGATCAACCCCAAATTTGATTTCTCCAGAGACACCTGCGACGAGGGGCATATGTACCGATTGAGCCGATGCGTCCTCCTGGCACACGAAGACAAAATCTTTCACGGCGCGCTGGTGGCATCGATGAGTATTCCCTGGGGAGAAATCAAGGGAGATGATGATCTGGGAGGTTATCATTTGGTGTGGACGCGTGACCTGGTGCAGAGCGCTACTGCCCTCCTGGCTACCGGTCAAACCAGCACTCCGGTGCGCGCCTTGATCTGGCTGGCAACCCTGCAACGGGAGGATGGAAGTTTTCCCCAGAACAGTTGGATTGATGGCACCGCCTACTGGTCCGGGCTGCAACTGGATGAAGTCGCCGCCCCCATCCTGCTTGCCTGGCGCCTGCAGCGGCACGGTGCAGAGTTGGGTCAGTTTGATCCCAGGGTTCTGGTTTTACGTGCCGCAGCTTATCTCATTCTACAGGGACCGGTCACCGCCCAGGAACGCTGGGAGGAGAATTCCGGCTACTCACCCTCCACCCTGGCCACGGTCATTGCCGCGCTGGTCTGCGCCGCCGAATGCGGCAAAAACAACGGCAAGGATAAACTCGCGGAGTTCATCCTATCGTATGCCGACTGGCTGGCGGCCCACCTGGAAGATTGGACCGTTACCAAACAAGGCGATTTGGTGCCCGGCCTTCCGCGTCACTACATCCGAATCAATCCGACAAATTCTGCCGAGCCGGATCCTCACGCGGATCCGAATACCACGATGCTTCAAGTTGCGAACGGGGGTGGGTATCATCCCGCGCGTAACGTGGTGGGCGGCGACTTTCTTCACCTGGTGCGATTTGGAATTCGCAGCCCAGGCGATCCGATCGTGCGTGACTCGATTGAAGTGATTGACCGTGTGATTAAGCGCGATCTGCCCCAGGGACCCGGCTGGCGGCGGTACAACCACGACGGATATGGGCAAAAGGATGACGGCGGCCCTTTCGACGGGACGGGGGTAGGGCGTTGCTGGCCAATTTTGACCGGAGAACGCGGCCACTACGAACTGGCTGCCGGCGGTGACCCCAAACCATTCATCGCGACGCTGGAAAAGTTTGCCAATGATGGAGGGATGATCAGCGAACAGCTTTGGGATGCGGACGCCTTGCCTGCTGGTCGCTTTAAGCGAGGGGAGCCTACCGGGGCGGCAATGCCTCTGTGCTGGTCACATGCCGAGTACGTATCCTTGGTTCGCAGCCGTCATGACGGTGTTTGTTTTGATCGCGTAGAGGGAGCATTCGAACGATATGTGGCCAATCCCGTCAAGAGCCAGTACGAGATATGGAGCCTGCGCCATCCCTTGCGGCGTGTGCCTCGGGGAAAAATCCTCCGCATCATTTTGGGTGCAGAAGCAACTCTCGTATGGTCTACCGATGGCTGGGCGCGGACAAACAGGACCGATACCACCCAACAGAGCGAGCTTAACCTGTGGTTTGCTGATTTCCCGACTCGAACGTGGGCTGACGGTTCGGTGCTTGAGTTTACATGTCTCTGGAAAGCTCAGCAACGCTGGCAGGGGCACAATTGGCAAGTGAGCCTCGCATGAAAAGGTGGTAATTAACTAAACAATGCAAAATCCGCCGGGCAAAACGTAAGAACGTCCGCGAAGTCGGCAGATCAATTCAACTCAAATCCAGGCGTCAAAAATATGAAAGCAAAGAGCAAACCCCTCACCGAGAATCCGGCTTGGAAATCGCTGTCCGAGCATAGCAAGGAAATGAAGCGCGTTCATCTACGAGAGCTTTTCGCCACTGATGCAAAACGCGGCGAACGGTTCACCGCGGAAGAGATCGGCCTTTTTCTGGATTACTCCAAGAATCGCATCAATGAGACCACGCTCAAGCTGCTCTTCGAACTGGCACAGCAATGCGATTTGCGCTCAAAAATGGACGCGATGTTCCGGGGTGAAAAAATCAACCTTACTGAGAACCGCGCCGTCCTGCATATAGCCCTGCGTTCGCCGGGAAACGCCACCGTCGAAGTGGACGGCAGGAACGTGGTGCCTGAAGTCCATGCAGTGTTGGACAAAATGACGTCTTTCTGTAACCGCATTCGCAATGGCGAATGGAAAGGACATACCGGGAAGCGCATCACGAACGTGGTCAATGTAGGCATCGGCGGTTCCGATCTTGGGCCGGTGATGGCCTATGAAGCTCTCAAGCACTATGCGGACGGCAACCTGACCTTCCATTTCGTTTCGAATGTGGACGGAGCTGATTTTGTCGAGGCGACGCGCGATCTCGATCCTGCCGAAACCCTGTTCATCGTCTCATCGAAAACCTTCACCACTTTGGAAACGATGACAAATGCGGAAACCGCTCGCGACTGGCTGCTCAAGGGTCTGGGGGCGAATCGTTCCGCAGTCGCCAGGCATTTTGTAGCCGTGTCCACGAATGCGGAGAAGGTTTCCGCCTTCGGCATCGATACTGCAAACATGTTTGGCTTCTGGGATTGGGTGGGTGGGCGGTATTCGATGGATTCGGCCATCGGCCTTTCAACGATGCTGGCCATTGGACCGGATCATTTCCGGGCAATGCTTCAGGGTTTCCACCAAATGGACGAGCACTTCCGCACAGCTCCTTTCGAGCGGAACCTGCCGGTGCTGATGGGCTTGCTGACCCTGTGGTACGCCGATTTTTTCGACGCTCAAACTGTGGCCGTCCTTCCTTACGAACAATACTTGAAGCGCTTTCCAGCTTACCTGCAGCAGTTGACCATGGAGAGCAATGGGAAGCACGTGACGATTGACGGACAGCAGGTCAATTACGATACCGCACCGATCTTTTGGGGCGAACCCGGCACCAACGGCCAGCACTCCTTTTATCAGTTGATCCATCAGGGCACGCGCTTGATTCCTTGTGATTTCATCGCCTTTGCCAGGGATCTGACTCCGTTGGGAAGACATCACGACATTCTTTTGGCAAATGTTTTTGCGCAAGCCGAAGCGCTTGCCTTTGGCAAGACAGGCGAAGAGGTGAAGGCAGAAGGCACACCCGACTGGCTGGTGCCCCATCGGGTTTTTGAAGGTAATCGACCGTCAAACGTTATCCTGGCGGAGCGGTTGACTCCTGAAATCCTTGGCAAGCTGGTTGCCCTGTACGAACACAGCGTGTTCACCCAGGGCGCGATTTGGAACATCAATCCGTTCGATCAATGGGGCGTCGAACTCGGGAAGGCTCTCGCCCAGCGCATCATCCCCGAACTCGAAAGCCCAACCGAGCCAAAACTGAATCACGACAGCTCAACGAACAATCTGATCCGCCGATACCGGCAATTAAAGAATACAACAAGTCAGTAATGCGAGAACAGGAGCCCAACGTAACTCGGAAAATTCTATCTCACTTCCGGAGCTCGCGAATAGCCAACATCCGCGGCTCACTTGATGAGTAACTGGATCCATTTTCGTTGTGCCCCGGTGAAGCTGTGCAGTTGTCGGCCAATTGTAAAAACTGTGCAAAAAAAGTTGTTATCGTACGGGCAGAGTGACGCCGACTGTCGTCCCGTGGCCAGGTAGAGATTTAATCTTGAGCTTGCCGCGGTGCGCTTCCAAAACACGGCGCACAATCGCCAAACCGAGGCCGGTACCCTTGCGTTTCGTGCTCTGCAAGACCGACGTGAAGGCATGCTTGAGCATCTGGTCGGTTATGCCCTGTCCGGTGTCCTTGAATTCCACCGTGACATGAGTTGGTTGCGGTGAACTTCGAGGCACGCGAATTGAGCGTGAACTGATGCTTAAAATGCCGCCTCCGGGCATGGCTTCGGAAGCGTTCAGAATGAGGTTCAGGAAAACCTGTTCCAACTGCGCGGCCTCTCCCATGATCAATGGCAAGTCCGTTTGTAGATTTTGCACCAGCTCAACATTTTGATTTTTAAGTTTGTGCCGAACCAACAGCCCCAACTCATCCACAAGCTGGTTTAAGTTGACCGCCGCTAAGTGCGGTTCGCTCGTGCGGGCGAAATCAAGAATTTGCTCCACGATTTTGTTCAGGTGTTCCATTTTTGCGGAGATGATCTGGGCATCCTTCGCGCGCGGGTCCGCTTCCGAAAATTTTAGATCCAGCGAGTGATAAAGCATTTTCATCACCGTGAGCGGGTTGCGAATTTCGTGCGCGACTTCCGCTGCCAGCAACCCGAGCGCCGAGAGCTTTTCATTCTGGCGCAACTGCTCCTCGATATCGACCACCCGTTCATAGAGCCGCGCTTTCTCGATCGCGATCGCCGACAGTTCCGCCAGGGCCGAGAGCAGACGTATTTCTTCGTTTGAGAAACTGTAAGGCTGGGCCGTATAAACGTTTAGCGCGCCGATAGTCTGGCCTGAAAACAACAGCGGCACACTGAGTAACGCGACGAGCCCTTCGCGCCGGGCGACTTCGAGATTTTGATAGCGAGATGAGGTTTGCACATTCCCGACTTGCAAAGGCTTTTTTCGCCGCACGACCACACCGATCAGGCTCTCGGCAATCGCGAGGCGGGGTTTGCGCAGGTAAGCTTCTCCGGCGCCAAAACTTGCGCGCAGGTCAAGCCATTGGCGAGTGTCATCCAGCAACATGAGCGAGCACATTTTCGCGTGCATCAGGACGGATGCTTCCCGGGTGATGGCGCGCAGCGCGTCGTCCAGATTAAGAGTGGAACTGATTGTGCGGCTCACGTTTACCAGCGATTCGAATAAGCGGGCTTTGAGGCGCAATTGTTCGTAGAGCCAGGTATTGTGAATCACGTTGGATGCCTGAGTCGCGAAGGCTTCAAGCAATTCTTCATCTTCAGGGCTGAATGCTTCCAACCGATCCGAATCGACATTCAAAACACCGCGCACCTCTCCCTTGACCTCGAGCGGCACAGCCAACTCAGACCGGACCCCCGGCTGAAGCATAACGTAACGCGGATCGCTTGCGACATCCCCAACACGCGCTGCCTTGCCAGTGCGGGCAACCCAACCGGTAATGCCCTGCCCAATGCGCAATTTCAATTCGCCAGCATTTGGCGGCAGCCCTGCCGACGCGAGAATTTCAAGAAACCCGGTGGTCGGATTCAGGAGCACGGCCGAACCGCTTGTGGCGCGCATCAGGCGGAGTGCTTCCTGGAGGATGAGTTGCAAGGCCTCCTGGGGCTCGAGCGTCGAATGAATGACATTGCTGACCTGGTAGAGGGCATCCAACCGGTCGTAGCGAGCTTGTAATTCAGAATACTTTTCTGACACCTGAGAATTCCGGGGGTCGAGTGACGAGGATTGGCTATTGCTTGGCGTAGCGAAGAGCTATTTGGAATTTTTTGAACTCAGCAGTTGCTCCAACTCTGCCGGCGTTGCTCGACGCACACAACGGAAGCCGCAAAAATCAGTCGAGAAGCAGGCATCGCTATCCCCGGTTCGTTCTCCCTGGCGCATCGTAGCTCGGCATTGATCGGCGCTCGATTTCCAGCTACCCCCGCGGATAACACGCTTTACATCTTTGCCAGGATTGGGTGGCCCGGTCGGATCGGTTGAGGGACTTTCCTTGTAATAGCTTGCGCTGTAAACGTCCTCGCACCACTCCGATACGTTGCCGTACAGATCAAAAATGCCAAACCCATTCGGTTTTTTCTGACCTCGCGCATGCGTTTGCTGTTCGGCATTGTCTCCGAACCAGCCATATTGGCGCAGCTTGTCCGCTTGGCCGAAATCATATGGCCGGTCGGTTCCTCCATGGCAGGCGTACTCCCATTCGGCCTCAGTCGGCAAACGGTAACCGTTGGCGGAGTAATCGCAGTCCCAATCGGGAGTCTTTTCGTTGTAGCAGGACTTCAAACCTTCGAGAATGGAACGCTCGTTGCAATACTGTTTCGCGTCGCGCCAACGGACCCGCTCGACCGGTTTTTTTGGGTTGTCCTGCCAGTGTGAAGGGTTGGGAACCTGAGCTTTGGCAAATAAATCATGTGTGACCTCGAACTTGTCCATCAGGAAGGCGCTGACTTTTACTTGATGAGCCGGCGCCTCATCAGCGTTGCCATGGTCACTACCCATCGTAAATGCACCGCCGGGCAGGTAAACCATTTCGACACCAGTTTTGCTAGTAATCTCGCGCGGTCCGGAATCACTGGTTGTTTTCGCTTTATCTTCCGTTTTGGCCTCGCTCTGTGAACGGGATTCCGACTTCTCACAACCACACAAAACGCATGCCACAAGAACGACAATCAATCGGCCCAGGTGGAAGACGCAGCGATGATAATTCAGCAAACGCATTTAAGACTCAATGCTTCGCGCGAAACCAGGCGGACTCTTTGTTGCTTGCGCCATTCGTCGTTAGCATGAAAAAATCCGTATTGGTCGGGCTGTTCAGGTCCAGAATGCCATCCCGGTCAGCCGGAACGGCGCAAAGGTCCCAACCCGGGGCGTAAACGCCGACGATTTCGCAAGCCGCCTGGAAAGTTCCGGGTTTATTCGGGTCCCCTTTGCTCGCGGGTCCGCGACTGAAGCTAAGGAAGCGGCTATCGGGTGACCAATCGACGTGATAAATCTCATTGGTATGATCTCGGATACGCAGATGCCAGTCCTTAATCGCGGGCTCGTCGGAATCCAGATCCAGAGCTGCGGCCGCAATCTCATGATCGCCGGAACCCCATGCGATTTGCTTCGAATCCGGACTGATGCAAGGCCGGCAACCAGGGATTTTCAAGTTGATGATTTTGTCGCCGTGCGCCTCGATCAGCAAAATGGCATGGCCCACTCCCATTCCGGCGTGCACGGTTGCCGCAATCCATTTCCCATTCGAAGACCAGGACGGATTATACAGGTGATGCAGATTGGCGCTATTGGTGTGAGGTTCGATTTTGCCGGTGGCAAGGTCATAAAAACTCATTCCTTTCGTATAATAATCCATCACGTTGAATTTTGAATATTCCTGGGGCAAAAAGCCAATCAGCTTGCCATCCGGACTCCAAAACTGCTCGCGCGCTTTGTCCACCAGTTTTTTTCGATGCTTCCCGTCTATATCCATCAGGTAAAGGCTTCGCACGGCCTCCCTTCCCTCGCCTTGATCCACCGCGAAACAGATTTTCGTGGCATCAGGAGAAATCTGCGGGTAATGCTCCTGTTCTGTCGGCGTCTGCGTGAGGTTCACCACTCCCGATCCGTCCGCGTTCATGACGAAAATTTCCCAGTTGTCATTTACATAAGACTCATAGGCGATTTTGAAAGGCATCGACTTCAACTTCTGCTGAATCGGGACCTGGTCTTCGGCCATCAGGCGCGCTGTCGCAATCAGAAACACGATGGGGATCAGGCCTGCAAAAAGCAAAGCGGGGTGGCGCGAGAGGCTTTTCATGGGGCGGGATTTATCCGAAAATAACATTTTGCACATGCTATTGCAAAACGTGAATTATTCAATCAACAAAAATAAACTCATTCGCATTAAAGACAGCGCGGCAAAAAACAGTCAGACCCTGCTCCGCTATCAGATTCTCGGCAGCGCCGACTTCGACCGCACTGGGGGCGCGATTAAACGCCAGCTCGAATGCCAGGCGGATTTGTGACTTAACATGTGGCCCCGCTTCGCGTTTCAGTTTGGCCGCAAATAGCTCGCTTTGCTGAAGCATGAATTCGCTGTTCAAAAGGTTTAAGGCTTGCAGGGGCGTGGTACTCCTCATGCGTTTGGGTGTGATCTGGCCGCCATCCGGGCAATCGAATGCGCCGAATGTCGCGTCCTGTTGCATCCGGACCTTGGTCATGTACACCATTCTGCGCCACTCGGCTGGGCCGAACTCCTTTTTTGGACTGTACACCCGGACATAGTTATCATTGGGTTCGAATGGGCTAAAACCCGGCCCGCCGGGCGTCAGATCGAGTTTGCCGCTTACTGCGAGGATTGTATCCCGTAATGCCTCAGCTTCCAAACGTTGCGGTGGAAAACGCCAGAGCAAACGTGAAGCTGCGTCCGCAGCAATTCCCTCCGGCCGTGAAGCACTCGCCTGTCGGTAAGTAGCCGAGGTTACTATCAGCCGGTGGATATGTTTGAGGCTCCAGGGTTTTAGCTCAGGTTCGCTATGGTCAGCAGCCGTTTTTGGTGTGATCAATTCAGCCGCGAGCCAGTCCAGTAATTCCGGATGGCTTGGCCGCGCGCCGTTCTTTCCGAGGTCACTCGGGGTGCTGACGATCCCTTCGCCAAAGTGATGTTGCCAAAGGCGATTAACCATGACACGCGCCGGGAGTGGATTGGCTGGGTCGGCAATCCACCTGCCCAGAGCCAAGCGTCTTTTTTGGTCAGGTGTCACCGCGTGGTTGTCGAGATCGCTCAGAAAGTCGGATTGGTTTCCTCCTCCAGCTTCCTGCGGCGAAGAAGATCCGTGTTCGGCTTTAGCCAATAGAAAGTGCAAGGGAATGGCGCTGAGCCCGGCCGGCTCGATGACCTCCCGTTCCTGCATGGGATCACCGCGTTGGAAGCGATGAATCAATTCAGGTTTTTCCATGAGTTTGCCGGCATAGACCATGGGAGCTGCAGTCAACTCTTTGATGCGGCTTTCCAACTCGCTCTTGCGTCCGAGTAATTGCTCCAGGTTTTTGGCATCGGCCTCTGAAAGACCCCTCGAGCTGACGTTCGCCATCGCAGGTCGATCCGCAACGTAAGGCACACGATCCTGAGAAGAGGCCGCCAGCTTCCATTCTCCGGACGCGGCCGCGACTTCAATTCGGTACTCGAGTGCCAGGCGGTCAGAAAACTGTTTTTCCCGATCCCTTCCCCAAATAACCCGGTCGATGCTGACCTCTCGCGGAAATTCCAGCTCCACCCAGCCTTTCCCGCGTTCATTCGAAATCCAACTGTGGCTGTTGCCTGTTTTCCCATCGTTAATGTGTTCCAGCCGATGAATGTCTGAATTGGGATAGACACCGGAAGCTGTGGGTTTGGTTCCGGCGCTTGCCAGCGCGATATTGATCGTGTCCGGCCCCGATGTCCAAACTTCCAACTCGTCAATGCATGGTTCGGCATCAGTGGTGCGAGTAACTGTGAACCGAAGGCGCTTTGCGTTCACTGCCGATACGCGTTCGCTATTTCGCCTGGGATTGACTGCGGCGCGTAGAAAACCAGTCGGTCGGGCAGCGATTTTTGAAGACGTCGGCTCTTCTTTCACCAGCGCGAGCACGCCTGCGGAAACGCAACCGCCGGTTTCTCCCGAGCGCAGGACGATTTTGTTCGACACCGACAAATCCCACACCCCGGCGTCATAGAACCCGCTCCAGAGCGTTTTCTCCCCCAATTCGCCCGTGCCGTCGGCAAAGTGCTGCTGGTCCGTGCGCGCGATCTCCACGTGATCGTCAGACGTGGTCAGGTCTCCGTCCGCGTCGATGTAGTAGCGCGCATCTTTTGTGTTTGTTTGCGAGCCGCAACTCCAGGACAGCCAAACACGGAACCGTCCTGTCACGCGAGGTTCGTACGCAAATACCGAGGTTTTGGCAGTGTTGCTCCAGGTCAAAAAACTCCGGCTTATAGTTGGCAATCGGGCGAGAGTCCCGGGATCGTCACGCTCGCCCCGCTCTTTCCCTGACGGAAAATTTCGCCTGGTTGCGCCCTTTAGCAGTTCAGTGGTGTGGGAACCGAAAGCGGGCGCCTCGGCCTCCAACAGCAACATTTGACTGGTGAACGCAAATGGTTCGAACTTCGTTAACTTTGATTCAATCGCGGCCAGCTCCTGGCGGGCGAGATCGGCTTTCCGTTCCTGTTCGACGATATTTGTTGTGCGCAAATTGCGTTCCCCATGCTGCACCCCTGCCAAACATGCCTTGATCGCATAATAATCGGTCTGCGGCACGGGATCGAATTTATGATTATGACATCGGGCGCAGCCGACCGTCAGCCCCAGGAAGGCGCTGCCGGTAGTACTCACCATATCATGCAACTCATCGGCACGCTGTGCAGCCGTCAACACCGGGTCGGGACTTTTGACCTGGTCCCACGCTCCGCCAACCAGAAAACCGGTTGCCGCATCCTCGCCTGAAAGGTCCCCTGCGAATTGTTCGATGATAAATCGGTCATACGGCTTGTCCTGGTTAAAAGCCTCGATGACATAATCGCGATATCGCCAGGCTGTCGGCCGGGGATTATTCATTTCAAACCCGTGCGTCTCGGCGAAACGCACGGTATCCAGCCAATGTCGCGCCCAACGTTCACCGTACTGCCTGGACGCAAGCAAACGTTCCACAATTTTTTGATAAGCATCTGCCGACCTGTCCCGTTCGAAAGCCCGCACCTCCGCTGGAGAGGGGGGCAATCCAATCAGGTCGAAATAAAGGCGTCGAATGAGGGTGGATCGTTGTGCTTCAGGAGATAGGGTGAGTTTCGCATCGGCAAGTTTAGCGAGGATGAAATTGTCGATCGGATTGCGCGGCTTGACTTTCGAGGGTCCAGGTGCAGGAACCGCCGGGCGCTCAATCGGCTTCAAGGACCATTGCGTTTCATTTTGGTCCTTCAAGGAGGACTGGCCAGGTGGGCTTTCAGATTCGGCAGCTCGGGTTTGGCTGCCGACAGCAATTGCCGCGACCAAAAAGGTTAGTAAGGCGGGTTTCAAGTTCCGGGAGGACTTAGGCTTTCAAAATTCTTGAGCGAGTGTATTGGATTGCGGTTAAAGTTGGAACTAGCGTACCCGCATTCGAACCTTCGTCAAGACTCGGGAAACTAACAAACGGGGAGGGATAGTTGCTTCAGGAACAATGGGCGCTAACCCACGTATCACGCATTTCGGTGACCATCGCCATTAACATTTCGATGTGAGCAGGCTTGACCCAGAAGGCGGCTGCGCCCAATTCCGAGGCGCGTTGCCGGTCGCCGGGCTCCCCGGAAGAGCTGAGCACGATGGCTGGTATGTGACTCAGATGAGGCTGTTCTTTTATCCATTTCAACAAATCAAAACCGCTCACACGGGGCATTTTTAGATCGGTGAGAATCAGGCAAGGCAAAGGAAATAGGTCGGCATTTCCCGGCTGGCTCGCAGTGTTGAGGTAGGCGATGGCAGCTTCCCCGTCATGAACGGCAATGAGAGGATTTGCAAGTTTGGCCTTTTTGAAGGCCAGTCGCATAAAAAGTGCGTCGTTCTCATCATCTTCCGCATGCAAGATCGGCGCATGAGCAGCTTTAGCAGAAACCATTATTTAAACTGCATTACGAAAGAAAAATTGCAACCGGAAGTATAAGGCTTTGGTAATGCCTCAGTGATAGCGGGTAGGGCGCGTCACTCCGTTGCGCGCCGTCAGCCCACACACGTCTCGCACGGAGTGACGAGCCCTACCTGCCGTGACTGACCGGTCACAGGCTTTGATTTCTCTTTGGGATTTCAGTTCTCCTTCCACCGTTTTACTTCAAATTCTCCGTTGAACAATACAGGGGACTCCACAGAAATTGAATTGAACTCAATCGCAACGCGCAAAAGAACGATTTGCCGACTACAGGCGTGATTTAAAGTGGGTAGTTCACATTCTCAGACCTGCGTCTCATTAACACACCCATTCATGGGGGTGTACTGGCCTCGAGGATACTCAACCCTTTCAAGGGTTTCTCTCGGTCCATCCCACTTCTACTCTACCGCCGGCTGCTGGCAAAATGGTTCGCCTTTTCTTTTCGCAGGCATAGCCATAAGCTGAAAAAAAGAAATGCCCTTCTGCTTTGCTGACGTAAAGATCCGCGTTTGGTTATTCCCGGGTTTCGTTTATTGGTCGGTCGTGGCCGGGCCGCTTCATGCAACTGAGGTAACTCAATTGCGAAGCTGGTTGGATTCCAATGTCCATCATTGGCGCTGGCATTTTGGTGAAGCACCAGGCGCTGAGCGGCCCGATTTCGATGACTCACAATGGCAGCCAGTCGATTTGGGTTTTAAATGGTGGCCGCACGATTCCACCGGTTGGTTCAGAGTACGCATTACACTCCCCGAAACCATCAACGGAATCCCGATTGATGGCGGCCCGGTTCGTTTGAAGGTAGCGGTCGATAACGCTGCTCAGGCGTATGTGAACGGCGTGTTCAAACAGGATTTTGAATGGGCGAAGGGCGATTTCATCCTCTCGGAGCACGCGCGCCCAGGCGAGGTGATCACCGTGGCCTTGCATGCCGTCAACCGGCCTGGCTCGGGAAGTTTGCTGGAAGCCTCATTGGTGAACGGACACAGTGAGCCGTTGGTCGATGCGTTGCGGGGCGCGGTAAAGGACTTTGAGAGCGCCCTGGAGGATGCCCCTTACCTGTCCGAGGCCGAAGCCGCCCAAACCCGAACGCGTGTGCACGAGGCAATGCAGGCGTTGGACCTCAAAGCATATCAAACCTGCAACCGAGACGCTTTCCTGACATCGGTAGAAAAAGCCCGCGGGATTCTGTTAGCAGAGCGCGCAACGGTCGAATCACGCTTAAAGCAAACATCCGAAAATCTTCAAGCCCTGAAGAAAAAAATCCAAAATGGCCGCCAGGCGGGTCGTTCCATGGCATATGCAACGCTCGATGCGCGCGTGGTGGAAAGTTTTCTGAGATACGCGCACGATGACCTGGCGGAAAATCATTCAGGTCATCAGCTTCGCGGTTTGAAAGCCGTGGCCTACATCGAAAAGCTTTGCACCGACGCTCTCAATCATGACGCACCCGAGCCGCAAATCACACCATACAAAACGGGCCCTTTTACCATCCGCGATGGAGCTTTTTGGAAAGGCGACCGCCCCATTTATTTCACTGGCGCAGGCCATTTCGGGCAAGTGCGTGAGGATATCCCTCTGATGAATGACTATGGCCTGAATATTATTCAGATTGAAATGGGGCCGGCGAATGCTTTGCCCACCGCAACGACGGTGGATCTGGACAGCATTCGCCAAAACGTGGTCCAATATCTGGATAAAGCCGCGGCACACAACGTGGCTGTGAATCTGCTCATCTCGCCGCATTATTTTCCGAAATGGGCCTTCGACGCCGATCCGGCGCACGCGCAGTGTGGACACGGTTTTATCAAATTTTGCATTGAAGCGCCAAACACTCAGGTTGTGATGGAGAAATGGCTCGACGCCCTCATGCCGCTGATCGCGCATCATCCCGCCTTGCACAGCATTTGCCTTTCCAATGAGCCGCAGTACCAGGGACGCTGCGCCTATGAACGCGCCAGGTTCCGACAATGGTTGAAGTCAAAATGGGGTGATATCGAAAAGGCAAACCAAGCCTACGGCACACATTTCGCGACTTTCGAGGATATCGATCTGCCGCGCGACGATTCTAATTACGGATTATCTTTCGACCGGTGGCGTTTTAATCAGGATCGATTTGTGGCTTTTCATGAAATATTGCGCGAACGCATCCACCGTTACGACGCCAGTCTTCCGGTGCATGCCAAGGTCATGTCGCATGCTTTTGAAGACCCCGGCCGCTTCGAGGTGGGAATTGATTATGAAAGATTTTCGCACCTTGATCGGATTGCGGGCAACGATTGCGTGATGGAGTTTAATGGCGACCGCCGTGCTGAATACGCATGCGATTGGCAGACGATGGCCATGAATTACACCCTCCAGCATTCGGCTGCGCCCGATAGTCCGATCTTCAATTCAGAAAACCACCTGATTTCTGATGGAGATTCGCGCTATGTTCCGGAAAACTATATCCGTTCTGTTTTTTGGCAGGAAGCCATGCACGGGCAGGGTGCCACAACGACCTGGGTATGGGAGCGCGGCCAGGCCGGCGACCTGGCCGAAAACATTCTGACACGCGCGAACTGCCTGCACGCATTTGGACGCGTGGGCCTGGACCTTCAACGGCTGGCGCCCGAAGTCCACGCATTAAGCCGTGCTGAAAGCAAGCTGGCGATCTTTTATGCCTATTCCAGCCTGTTGCCATCGATGGATTATTATCAAGAGGTGCGAGCTGCTTTTGAAGGCGCCTATTTCAGCTCCGGGGTTCCGGGTTTCATCAGCGAGTCGCAGATCGCATCAAGCCACGGGCTGCCCTATAAAGTAATTCTTATTCCGAGAGCCTCGCACGCGCCTGACGCAGTTGTTCTGTTGCTCAACCAGTTCATTCAAGGTGGGGGCACGGTCATGACTGTCGGTCCTTGTTTCACTTTCAACGAATATGGCCGTCGGCGAGCGAAGGGTCTCGTTCAGTCTGGAAGCGGCAGGCTCGTTGCGTATCCCGATCCGCTAAGTGCCCGAGCGTATCGGGATATTATCGAAGGCTTATTGGAACGTGCCGGCGCGTCCAGTCCGATCCGGCTGGAAGGCGCCCATGGCGAAGCGCTCTGGGGATTAAATTATCGCGTCGTTCAGCACAAAGGGAAACTGCTTGTCCACCTGCTGAATCTAACGCGAGAACCATCCAACGTGCGCCTTCTGAGCCAGCCCTCTTTCAAAAATGCGCTGAATCTGATCGATGGGAGAAACATTGAGTTCCCAATGACGGTTCAGTCACTCGAACCTGTTTTGCTCGAGTTGACGCCGCGAAATAATTGAGACCGGGTCCGGGATTTACCACCAATAAAACTCGGGCTGCGGGCGATACGAGCTGGTCGGGTCGTTGTCGGCGGTGGGGCATAACCTAGGTAACTGGACTCATCCATGGATGGACTGCTATTCGAGTGTGACGAACACCTCGCGGCTACCGAGAAAACTGAATTCACTCTCGAACACAACCCGGAAAGTGCCTTTCTTCGTATGGATCTGGTCTAAAGGAACCGCCATCTCCACTCCGTCCTTACCATCCTTAATAAGCAGAGGATCGCTCCTGGAAGATTGATCCTCAATCGGATCCGTCAAGTCCTGGAGTGAGGCATCATAACGAAAAATGCTATAGCCGACCCAAGCCGATACCGAGGCTGGTGTTCGGAAAGCCCCTGCACCGACAGAGATCATCAAGTCGGAACCAACCAGAGGCGGTTTGACCTGCGGCTCTTTAGCGCCCGTGCTTCTATCCATGTCCTCATCGAAATAGAAAGAACCTACATTTCCGATGCTTTGTAGCTTTCCGCTAGAATTTAGCCGCTCAAACCTCTCTTGGACGGAGGGTTGGAACTTTAAGAAAAGATAGAGATAGTTACGGTCGTTAGAAAAGCAACAGGCTGTCATCTCGAAGACCGTATCATTTTTGCCCCCACTTTTTACTTCATTAAACTTCTCTCCTGGCCCTGCCCATGCCTTCTTATAATGCTGCCAGTCATCAAAAGAACCATCGATGCTCAGGCTGGGCTTTTCTCGTTTTGCGAGTCTGCTTCGGGCGTTCCTTAGGTCCTTCTGGAACGCTTCACGAACAGGGCTAGGTACATTGCCTGTCTCCCAATTGGTGGTTCCTTGAACAAAGAATGGTGGCAGATTTGTGGCGCCGTGGGCGTCTATAAAGTAATAGCCGCTATGGGCAGGTTTTATGTTCGTAAATAATCGATGCCAGTCGTTTCCAGATATTTGACGAAACGTCTGGATTCTATTTAAGAATGCAAAATCCGGTACAGGGTGTGGAGGTTCCCATGGATAAGCCTGCAGCAGGACTTGCTCGACACTACCAGATTTCATGAAGCACTTTAATTCTAGCGTATTGGTTGATGCGAACCAGGATTGCATTCCCAGCTCTCCGTTCAGGGTTGCCTTCACGTCCTGAACGAGATCTGAGGGTTTATCCCATTCTGGCCACCATAACATGCTGATCCCGCTTCCCGCGAACACATTCATAAATGGCTGAGAGTTGTAATTGGATGGGGACATCAAAAACCGGCTGCCCACATAGCTACACAAGGCGTTGAGTTTTGAAGGTTTGTTGGAATCCATCGTAACTCTCGATACAATCTGCAAATCCATGAAGCCCTTGGCTGAGGTGGAATTGAGGCGCATGAGTTGAAGGTCTTCGCCTTCTATCAGATGCAGCACAGCTTTTTGGAATGCCTCGGTCCCGTCTAACTTCTCCTTCGATTTCAATATATCCTGCAAAACGAACCTGCTCTCCCAAACGCTGCGTTAGCAAATGCAGATTATCCTCAACCACCACATCGCCGCTCTCGTAGCGTACCTCTCGCGTGACAAAGTTGGTGATAGCGTAGCAGGAGAGATTCGCGCTGAAAAGCGCACATAAAGCAAATCGCAACTGATATTGTCCAAAACTCCTCATAGCAGGGAGATAAAGTCCGGCAATGGAAATTTAATAGTAGGGCTAGAATAGTTAATCTTCACAGTTTGTCATAATGCTTTCGCGTCGTCGTGCGCACCACAGAATTGCTCTTTGCTGTAATGCTGTTCACCAGGGTGAGTTCGCTTCATAAGCGTAAGTCACGGTGTACGCCGTTGCTGAATTGTCAGTGAATGTTTGCAGGCGTCCGGCTGAATCGTAAGCGTATCCCCGCTCCTTGAAGAACAGTCGAGCCGTTCTTGATCTCAACGCCGATCCGCCGCAGATTATTGTCGAAAACGTTGCTCACAGACAACGCGTTCAATGTCCCTCCAGAGTTTGTTTCCGTTAACATCTGACTGGCATCATTATAATTTCACGTGGTGGTAATCCCGTTCCGCAGCCGTAAGACGCCGGCCTCCGCGGGGAGTTCGCGCACTTTTGCGAACTTCAAAATGTGGATCCAATTCGGAATCTGTCATTTGGATTTTGTTTCATTTTATTTCCTGAAGTAAGACAATCCTCAGTCTTGATTCCTTTGTACATATTAAAAGATTTTAAGATTTGACGAAGAGCCTGCCGGCTCCTTATAGGACCAGCGGTGAACGCCGGCACAAAGTCTGAAGCCTGGCCTGGATGAAGGAAGAGAAAGAAGTATTTATCCGGTAACAGCATGTGAAATGGATTTTGGCCTCCACCCCCCCAAACATAGGAGATCACTTTTTCTCGAAGAGAGGAATGACCTTTCCGCCAAGTGTGATGAAAACCGTGACAACAGATACACCTCCTGTCCCAGGGACTAATGGATATAACTTGACCCTATAAAACCAAAGGGCTTTTTCCGCGTCCGGAACCTTCACTAATTCCACCCTTAAAATACCCCATCCGCGCTCACTCAGCCAATGTGGGTCATGTCCGAGTTTTGACTCCAATGTGGCAATTGCGATTTCGCTTGCCTTCTTAGCTGAAAGAGGTGGCGGGCTTTGTTCGTCATTCCAGTCAGGCGAGCCAATCAGGTCAGCCTTCATGATGCTGGAGTGGTACGTTCGCTCCATAAAGGTGCTATCAGCCTCGTCTAGCAACATCTCTCTTCCAGGCAAGATCGACAAAGCCGCGTTACTGGCAATGGTATATGTTTGAAGAACAAGTGCGATCGTGAAGATTAGTTGCCTCATAATTAAGCTATTTTAAAGATTCCCAAGAAATCTGGGTCGCATTGAGCCGGCAAGGAAAAAGCATTCTGACAATAGTTCGGTCAATGTAAATCCCTCCAAAAATACATGCCTGGCTACCAAATCCAGTTCGTTAGCCCGGGGGATATTCAATTAACGCGCCTGAATTTGTCTCTGATTCATTGACCGGCAAGCCCCAAGGTCGCGAAACGCGTATTTCTTGCGGAAGTAGCGGTACTCGGCTGCTGCGCCGTGGCGTGGAAGGGCTTACCACCGTTCCATCTTATCGGCCACGCAGGATCCAATTCCTGGCCGGAGATCTTGAGCCTTGTAATAAGGAATTTCATGGATTGAGCGTGTTTTGGGTATATTCGTTATTTCAACGGCCGTTGAAGATCATGTTTTCCTCTTTTTAAACTTCTACCGAGGGTCCTTTTTTGGTGGATATCCAACACGGATTATGCCCTCCAGGAACAGGTGGTTAGTGCTAAGAATTCGGGCTACTGACGGCTGCCTGATGGAGGGTCTACAGGCGCAGAACGCTGCAAGTCCGCACGCAACAGCTCCTGTAACAGCGGTAAAACTGCATCGAGCTGAAGAAAAGAGACCCATAATCTTCAGACCATCAATGAAACGGATCAGGCGTGTGGAAAGTGCAATGGAGGGAGTCGCAGCAACCGCCGCACAAGCCTACTGTCACTATTTGGAATCGACGATACACTAAAGAACTTAAAGAATTTCACTTTGTCTTCATCTCGACCAAAGGAATTACTTTGCCGCCAAGCGTCAAAAACAACGTGATTTCTGGACGTCCACCAGTGCCCGACATCAGCAAAAACAAGTTCACACGATAAAACCATAAGTTCTTATCCCCATCTGCAGTTCCCACTAACTGAACGTTCGAAACACCCCACCCGGGACCGCTGTTCATGGTCCATGAGGGATCCCGCCCGAACTGGGATTCTACAGCTTTAATTGCTATCCGTGATGCCTTGCTCGCTGAAAGCGGCGGCGGATCTTTTTCGTCGTCCCATTTCGGGTCTCCCTTCAGATCTGACTTGAGAACTACACAGTGATACTTTCTTCCCATGAACGTCTGAACACTTTCGCCAAGCCACATATCTGAAGACGCAGTAGTATCCCCCACCATGGTGAACAACCGGAAGACAACCCAGCTCGAAACGATAAATGTTTTCATAATGGCGACGTAATATGGTTAGATCAAAAAAAGTCCTGAGTAATGATCCGGGCAGAGAAAGAGTTTCAAGGGTCGCAAATACGCTCGTTACACTTCAAAAGAGTTACCACCAATAAAACTCAGGCTGTGGGCGATAGGGGCTCGTCGTGTCATCATCGGGGACATAGATGGTCCACAGAACTGGATCGTTCATTTCCTTTGGGAACAGGTAAAACTGAGCGTGGCTGTCGCCGAATAAAATGTTGTGACTTCGTCGGCCACGGAAGTTGTGCCAGGCACTTTTCGGGTCGGCGGTGAGTCGATTCCCGTGCCAGGGGCTGTCCCCTGAAATAATCTTGTTGCTGGGATGAATGCTGACTTCGCTGGAGCGGATTGGGCGGATGGTGTTGTCACTGACATGGGCTGTGACGTGCCGGACCCGAAATGTGTTCACGCCAAACTGCGTTCTGTAGCTGCTTCCGAAAGCCTCCCAGGCACTTTTGGAGGCGGGATAGAGGGAGTCACCCACATCTGCCGGACAATGGAACAGATCGTTGGCTCTGGTGTAGGGCGTTAAAGGTCGCTTGTCAGGCGTCGCGGCTCCCCCATGGTGATCATCAACTTTGCCCTGGATGCCACCGTCCGCATTCCAGCCCAGGGAGCGAGGATAACTTTCTGAATGATCGTCGGCATACATCATGTAACCCAATCCCATCTGGTGCTGGTTGCTGATGCATTTGGTTTGCTGCGCTTTTGCTTTTGCGCGCGCCAGCGCGGGCAATAGCATCGCTGCAAGGATTGCGATGATGGCAATGACGACCAAAAGTTCAATCAAGGTGAACCCTCCCGGCACAGGATAAGCCAGGCGATGGGGCTTTCTGTTTGGATCAAGCCGGTTCATTATTCTATGCGGTGCTGAGCCACACTCTACACCTGCATGCCATCAGATGGCAATGGCACTGCCCCCGGTTTGGGGAGACCCATTTGCCTTCCAGAACCGCTCTTTGCGCTCGCATGTTTTATCCAAAAAGGAATATTGTTTCTGCGCCCGCGTCGCTCGGAGATGCCACTCCGCCGAAACCCGCGACCGCATTTTGAAAGCCGCTGCAACCAGATCATAAATATTATGAGTTCTACGAACCGCCGTGTGGAGAACGCGCCCGTGGATACGAGAAGATAGCCGGCACCACTCTGGGTTTGTCGGATTCGACGAGCGACGCCCTTGGGACGCGCGGAATCATCAGCACCGTGTCGGATCCGGCAATCGCGGTGCGGTCTGTGCCCGGGCATTCAGGCTTTATTGGAAGGATGAACTCATTGAACAGGGATCAGATTCGACAGTTTATCGAGCAGGGGTTTGTCCGCCTGGATCAGGCGTTCCCCCGCGCTTTGGCGGATAAAGGTCGTGAAATTTTATGGAGAGATACCGGTTGTGATCCTGATGACCCATCCACCTGGACAAAACCCGTCGTGTGGCTTTGGGATTACGATCAGGAGCCATTTCGTCGGGCGGTAAACACGCCCCTGTTACACGCAGCCTTTGACCAACTTGTCGGAAAAGGACGCTGGGAGCCCCGGCACAGTCTTGGCACTTTTCCGGTGCGTTTTCCGAGTCAGGAAGACACGGGTGGCACGGGTTGGCATGTAGACGCGAGCTTTCCCGGAGAAAATTGCGATCCAAATGATTTCTCATCGTGGCGCATCAATGTGCACTCTCGCGGCCGCGCCTTATTGATGCTTTTTCTATTTTCGGACGTCGGTGAGTTGGATGCGCCAACACGTATCAGGGTTGGTTCTCATCTGGATGTGGCGAAAATTCTTGAGCCGGCGGGACAAGCGGGCATTTCCTTGATGGATCTGGATCTCCGTACAACTGCGGGGCGATCCGAAGTCGTGGCCGTCGGAGAGGCGGGGACAGTGTATCTTTGTCATCCCTTCCTGGTTCACGCGGCCCAGGTTAATCATGGGACTCAACCCCGTTTCATGGCTCAACCTCCGCTATATCCAACTGAACCTTTTAATCTTTATCGGCCTGATGCTGACAGCTATTCGCCTGTCGAGATGGCTATTCGGCGCGGATTGGGTTGGCAGCAGTAGCGAGCGGAGTCTCAGTTCCCCTTTATGGCCGGGTTCTCCGTGGTATCGGGTAGGGCGCGTCACTCCGTTGCGCGCCGTCAGCCAAACACACGCCTCGCACGGAGTGACGAGCCTACCTGCCCTGACTGACCGGTTAGCGATGGTGATGGAGTCTTGTGGACACCGGGACTGGTAGAGTGTAATAGCAGACAACCATGACTAACATCGACGAAATCGCTCCCGACCTGTTCCGGCTCTCCGTCTACGTTCCGGACATTGACATGCAGTTTAATCACTTTCTCGTCCGCGATGAGGAACCACTGCTCTTTCACGCAGGACTCAAGGGCTTGTTTCCCATTTTGCGCGAGGCCATAGCCAGCTTGATCGAGCCCAGCAAACTGCGGCACATTGCATGGAGCCATTTTGAATCCGACGAATGCGGCGCACTCAACGAGTGGCTGCAACTGGCGCCGCAAGCCCAGCCGGTCTGCACCCTGGTCGGCAAGCTGGTCACCGTGGACGATTTTTCCATCCGCCCCGCGCGGGGAATGACGCCCGAGGATGTTTTGACCACGGGCAAGTATCGGTATCGGTTTTATCCCTCGCCGCACATCCCCCACGGGTGGGATGCGGGCGTGCTGTTCGAGGAGACGCGCAAGACGTTGTTTTGTTCCGACCTTTTTCATCACTTCGGCAACGTTGAAGCCGTCACTACCTCTGACCTGATCGAACCGACGCGCAAGGCGCTCCAACAGTTGCAGAGCGGACCGTTGGCCAGTTACATGCCCTACACGTGCAAGACCCAAGGAGTCCTACAGTCGCTGGCCGCCCTCAAGCCCGAGACGCTGGCAGTTATGCACGGCTCGTCCTACATCGGACAGGCTGACCGGCTGCTCATGGACTTGGCCGGAGTGCTCAAGGAAAGCTTTGACAGAACCTAATCGGGTCGCCGGGAGAGGTTTACTAACTTGCCATCTAACCAACTATTGTTGCAGCGAATGCGCCGATCGCGCCTCGGTTGCAAACCGCAGCCCTCGGTGGTGCGTCGCTGAACGTTTTCGTTCGGCTTACCGCGATATGTTCCGAACCGGCTACCTTCTTTCGAACCCCTAGGAGCTTGAGGCAAATTCTGGCGCGCATTCACTGGGAGGGAGTCGACGAAAATCTTATCGAACGAGAAGAGTGGAGGCTGCGGACCCTGCGCATCGCGAATAGGCCTGTACCATGCCAAGTATGTTAGATTCCCTGCGATTATTATGCGGAAAGGATCTCGCGAAGCGTTTGGAGTGCGCTGTATTCCGGCGCTTTTCATGTCTTCTTTCTTGTGTCTTTCCGAACTTTGGTTTTGTGTTTGTCGCAGGCTGGTTTAGCCAACGTTGAGTAAAGAAACAAAAATCCAAAGCGCCGGAATACAGCGCACTCTCTAGAAACAAGTCATGCAACTGTTTGCATTTGAACTAATTCCATATTCATTTCTTTTGCTTGTTTTTGAAGCCAATTGATGCGCTGCGCCCGGTATTTGGCTTCGTAGACTTCC